>Ga0209777_10001422_pt1 | contig 34604 bp, 39 predicted proteins | sample FrelakmetHBP12HB_FD_187147 | JGI IMG/M metagenome (GOLD analysis project Ga0209777, IMG submission 187147) | Freshwater lake sediment microbial communities from the University of Notre Dame, USA, for methane emissions studies -HBP12 HB (SPAdes)... | ecosystem: Environmental > Aquatic >...
GGGAGAAACGGACACCAAGCTGCAGATGGAATTCTCTTGCCAAGCCTTCTCCGACGACCACTTCACCTCTCTCACGGAACATCCTTCCCTGAGCAAAACGAATCGATTTAGGAGGATTTTCAGGGAAAATCCCAACTATTGTTGCTAATCGATTGGCAAAATAAGCTCTTCCAACGATTCGAGGAAAGGCCTTTGTCACCCCTTCCATTTTTCTAAAACGGTCAAGGTAATCGAGTAAGATTGGGGCATTGCTCCCAAAATAATCCATGGTCACATAGATGTCCGCCCCCTCCTCCACGGAGATGAGGGATTGGAATTTAATCCCTTCAGAGATTGAAATGGCAGTGATGAAGGGGAAGAGAACTGCGATGAGACAGAGGAGGATGACTACACTACGCACTTTATTTCGGATGATGTTCTCGATGGCGACAAAAAGGAAATTTAGGTGTCGATTCATCTTATTTTTCCAGGAAGAATTGGTTCATGGGTATTTCTTCAAAGTAGGAAACCGTTGCTGTTCGATCCGGACCATAGGAATAACCACCTGGAATGGGCCAAAGTGTGGAATCATCGACGGGCTGTATACGAGGATCGAAATTGATGAAGTTCCAGATGGGAGTGCTAATGGCTCCCATTCCAACACCTCCTACCATCCTTTGAAAGGCAACCATCTGATCTGAATGGATCCTTTTCCAAGAATACTGGTCTAAAGCGATCATCATGACAGTCAAAGCGATCAAAACCGCCAAAAAGAGTAAATAGAATATAATTTTTCCGCTCATCTGAGAGGTATATCCTCCATGAATGGTGAAAATAAAAATATCCCCTCCCCCTCAGGAGACTGTGTCGCAAAGGGGAAAGTGGTAAAAATGTAATGATGAACTTGTTTCAGCATCTATTAAAATCAAATGGTTATGAGACCCTGAAACGAGTTCAGGGTGACAAAATAATAATTACGACACAGCCTCCAGATGGGGGAGGGAGAGGGTGGGGGTGAATGGATTTGTCCCCCTCCTCTTCATCCCCTCCCGCCGAGGGAGGGGAGATTTTTAAGATTATTTCATCTGACCTTTCCATATTTCTAAGGCTTCTTGATAGGTGACCACTTTCCCCCCGAAACCTTTTGCAAAATTCTCAGCTTTCTCTCGGGTGGAGAAGGCAATAAAGCCGGGCGCCATGTCCGTAATGACCGTGCTTTTATAAACATAGAAGGCCTTTTGGGCATCAACAGATCGGTTGCTCAGAAGATCTGTAGCCATTGCAGATTTAAACTTTCCCTTAAGACGTAAGTGAAGGGTGAGGCCGCATTGAACCCCACAGGTATAAAACTCCTCTCCCTCCGTTGTCATCACTCGATATTTTGTATGAGGATATTTCGATACATCCATACCACAGACCTGGCAACGTGTTATTTCACCACTCCATAAAATCATACTCATAAGGATGAGTACGATGCACAGAATGAATCCAAAAATCAATTTTTTAATCAACATACTTCTCATGCTCCTGTTATGGAGAGGGCCTCATGCTCCAGATATATAGGGTAACGGAGTGAAGATCTTTGTCATCCATGCTCCCTTCATGACTTGGCATTCCTGGAACTCCCTTCGTAACTGTCTCTTTGATCTTGATCCGGGTGTTCATCTTTTTTGAAAAATCCGGGGTATTCCATCCCGATGCCGATCCGCCTTTGCCTTCCTCACCATGGCATTTGTAACACCCATGCTTTCCTGCCAAATCCTTACCCATCTTGGTCCTTTCAGCCACCCTTGCCATGATCATCTTTCTATCCGATCCCATATCTGAGAGGGTCCGGTTTAATGCTTCATCGAAGGTACCGATGGTCCCTCCATGCTTTTTCTCATATTTCTTTACGTCCTCCACGGATAAAAAGGCGATCTTGCTGATGGCCGTCATCACACCCGGAATATCACTCCCAACGAGCCAGTGGGCATTTCTGGCATCGATCCATCCCTTGGTCTCATAATCAACCACCTCCCAACGATCGATCTCAGTAGGCCTCTTCTCATAAACCTGAGCAGCACAAAAGATGCTGCATGTTTGAACCTTCGTCCCACCTAAAAAAGTGAGCCGGTTGCTCGTCTGATGATACATCTTGAGATTCATGCCCCATAGAGGGCACCATTTGGCCTCCTCTTTAGCGTCAATGTTGAAAGGTAGCACAAGGAGAAAGCAGAACCATAATACAATAAAACTTATTGTCATCAAATAGAAATATTTATTTTCTCTCATTCTCAATTCTCCTCGAAAAGATAATAGACGAGGCATTGGCTTGAATGCCTTACGAATAGATCTAGTTCGCGTGCGAATTTAAATCAACTACCAAAGGAAATAACTTATATTAAGGGAGGTAAAAAGTCATGAAGGATGATCAGGTGGAATTAAATATATTTGCGAAGATAAAGTGGATGGGATGGGGAAGAAGTAATGAATTTCTAGGACATGAGGTGGAAACAGGTTTTTACCCAGGAGGACAGGATATTTTAGCCCAGGGAGATCGAAATCACCATTGGAAGATCCACAAAAACAAATTGCCCTCTTAATCAAGGGTAAATTTTCTGAAGACCTCTCAGTTTTTTCATGACAACCGCAGGCTGATAAGAACCCACCCCGCTGGCTCACACAGGAGTTGCAGTTACAACAGGAAGAAAAAGTATCCGAAGAGGGGACATGGCAAGAACCTTCGAACTTCGTTTTTGGGATGACGAGACCAACATGGAAAACTAAAAGGATGAAGAAAACAGCAAAAACTCTCTTTTTCATTTTTTATGATCTTATAAAAATTTTTCTATATTGTCAACATAGAGCAGGGTATGGTAACTCTACTCTTTCATCGGCAACAGAAGGCTAATCCGACGTTTTCTGGATTGGGAAGAAAATCAAGTTTAACGAGTTCCTGATAAGGTATTAGTTTTGAAATATGTTTATTTTTCACTAACCATTCTACAACAGAAGTTACCTCAAATTCATCAGGTGCATTGGCTCCTTCGAAGATAGGCATTGGATACCTGCTCCTAATCTCTTTGGGTAATCCTCCTTTGTCAACCAGCAGGGCTCGATATTGATCCGGTTGATAATTGATGGCAAGGACAGCTTGTTCGTAGCTAAACAGAAATTTTTTAATCGATTCAGGATGTCGATTCATGAACTCATTGGAAAAGAGAATGACGCTTATTCCTAGGGCCTTCATACCATCATCCGAAAGGATCTTAGCCCCTCGCTTCGTGGAATAGGTGACGAAAGGCTCTCGAAAGAGAGCGACCTTGACCTCCTCTTTAAAAAGGGACTTAAAGACAGATTCCATATCATCTTTGATGATCCATTTCAACTCCTCTGGTCTCAATCCCTCCTCTTGAAGCAACTTCTCAGCGATAAAGCGGGAATTTAAATCCTTGCTGATAGCGATGCTCTTTCCCTTCACCTGAATTAAATTCATTATATCCTTTGAGAATGTCATCAAAGCATACATCGGCCTCCTGGGATTGGTTCGCATGACCGTTCGAACAATGGAAAAACCTCTTTTTCTTTGATTAAGAAGGATCCCAGACGGAAGATCCGTCACGATCGCATCGACACTCCCATGGACCAGGGCTTCATCCCTTTCCTTCTCACTCAGGAACGACAGGACTTGAACATCGAGACGGTTCTCCTTAAAGATGGGTTTCGAGGTAGCCAAATAGAAAGGAAAGGCATCCAAAATAGGAAGGATCCCCACATTCACTTTTTCAAAGGAAATTCCGATGGAGGGGATATATTGAGTTCCAAAGGGATTCTCTATCAATCTCCCTTTAAACTGTTGAGCGTGGGCCAATGCATCGGCTTTGTTCGAAAAGGTATGGACCTGATTTTTTACCCTCGGGACAGCGATCACCTCACTCTCTACAAAAAAGGCTAATGAGGAGTCTAAATTCTGCCCCGTCTTTTCATCCACTACTGTGAAATAAATGACTTTGTCTTTATTTTCTTGATGCCAAACCTGGGCGCAGGTAATGGAACAGAATTTTTTAAGGGATTGATCTTTTAAGAAGGCTCTCACTTCAAACATTGGATTGATGATCGTCTTGTCAACCTCACATTGATCCCCTGCTCGAGTCCCCTTTTTCCTTCCCCATAGTCCTCCGATGACGGCAACGATGATGACAAGGCTGATGAAGATGAACCACTTCTTTTTCATTCTTAATCGCTCGTCCAGGAATTTTCTTTGGTGGTGATGATCTTCTTAGAAATCATAAGTCCAACTTCAACGACTGTCCAGGTTGGTTTACAGCCGTATTTTTCTGGAACTACCTTTTGCCAGATATCCGAGGCAATATATCCTTTCAGGGCTTCCTCAGATTTAAATACATAAAAAGCTCCCCATTCTTGTTTCTCCTGGTCACACCACCAGCACTTAAATTCAACCGATTCCATCTCAAGAAATCTTGGATAACTACTTGCATACCATTCCCGCATTTCTTGTGTCGGCTTAAGTTGACCAGGCCTGAATACACACATTAAAGCCCTTTTCTCTGTTGCCATCTGGAACCTCCTTTTAACATTGGCCAATTCTACTTTCTGTCGGATTTTGTTTTTGATGAATGGAATGAGTGCCTTGGAAAGGGTAGAACATGCCGGGATAATTTGATCAGTCCTAAATCATTTCTCTTTAACCTAACCACCGTTTTCTTCGTTTGTAGTGTTTTACATCGCGGTAACTTTTTCTCTTGGAAAGAGCCCCAAAACCCAAATAAAATTCTTTGACGTCCTCATTCTCTTTCAGATCTTTGGCTGTTCCATCCAGAACGATTCTGCCATTTTCCATGACATATCCATATCCGGAAATATCGAGAGCAGCAATCGCATTCTGCTCAACCAAAAGGATGGATGTCTTTTCTTCCTCATTAATTCGCTTCACAATCTTAAAAATCTCTTCCACCAATAAAGGCCCCAACCCTAAGGAAGGTTCGTCCAGAAGCATGATTTTCGGGTGGGCCATCAATGCCCGACCCACAAGCATCATTTGTTGCTCACCTCCAGAGGTATACCCGCTCGTTCGATGGCGCAGGTCTTTTAAGCGGGGGAAATAATGATAGACCAGCTCAATATCCTTCCTGAGATGAGACCGATCTTTAAGTAGGTAGGCGGCGACCTCTAAGTTTTCCTCTACGGTCAGATGTTCCAATATCCTTCGCCCCTCCATGACCTGAATGATACCCATCCGAGCGATATCCTCTGGCCCCATCCGATCAATCCGTTGATCATCAAAACGGATATCTCCATGGCTGACTTTACCCACCTCTGTTTTTAAAAGACCCGAAATGGCCTTCAGGGTGGTGGTTTTACCCGCACCATTTGCCCCTAAGAGGGTGATCATCTGACCCTCCTCCAATTGGAAGGAGACACCTCTTAACACGAGGATGACGTCGTGATAAACCACTTCGATATTGTTTACGCTCAACATATTATGAAGTTTCCCTATCGACCGATCGAATCTTCAGGGAAGTTTTTAAAACACCCTTTCTTCCATCCTGGTAAGTAATTTCTGCCTCAACAGGACATTCTTGTTTCCCTTCATACATCGCATTGATTAATGTCAAATACCGCCGGTCCAAGGCTTCCCTCTTCAATTTCCTCGTCCGGGTGAGGTCTGCTTCGTCGGGATCAAATTCTTTGTGCAATAAGACATATTTTTTGATCTGGGCATAGGGAGGTAATCCTTTATTCACCCTCTCCACATCGGACTGGATAAGTTGGGCCACCTCTTCCTTTTGAGAGAGGTCAGTAAAGGTCGTATAGGGAACCCTGTTGATCTCAGCCCATCGGCCTACATTCTCAAAATCGACAATGATGATGGCCGTAACATAGTCCTTTGTCTTATCTCCAATAGCCATGGCATCTTTAATGTAGGTGCTGAATCGAAGACCACTCTCCACATATTGAGGAGCGTATTTCATGCCTGATTTCAATTCTCCCAACTCTGATAGACGGTCCATGAAGATGACATGCCCTTTCTCATCAACATGTCCTGCATCTCCGCTATACCACCACCCGTCCTTTAACGCCTTTGCGGTTGCTTCTGGGTTTTTATAGAATCCAGTAAAGGCATAATCGCTCTGAACGAGAATCTCTCCTTCATCGGAGATCTTTACCTTTACCCCAGGCAATGGTGTTCCAATCGTTCCTATGCGGATATCCCCCTCCTTATGGCCAGAGATCATTCCTCCCTCAGAACTTCCATAGACCTGTCTTAACCTAATCCCCAGGGCATTGATGAAACGAGTGGTATCCTGCCCCAGGACAGAACCTGCTGTGGCAGCGAACCTGGCCTTTGTCAATCCTATTCGATTCCGAATGGCCCTCAGGAGTAAAATCTCCGAAATAGCATAGAGGACTTTCAGATAGAAAGGTGGGGCTTCTCCTTTCAGACGAAAATCTGCAACCTTAAGAGCCACCGGCATTAACAGATTATAGATGATTTTTTCGAGACGATTGGCTTCAGCGATCTTTGCCCTGATCTTTGAGACCCATCCTTCCCATTGTCTGGGACCCCCTAAGATCATGACCGGAAGGATCTCTGTGATATCATGAAGCACGGTTTCAGGTTCCTCGGGGATATTCATCACCGCTCCAGTGATCAGATGAGGGACAGAGGTAAAGAATGCCTCCCCTACCCAAGCCGGAGGCAGATAACAGAGAATATCGTCTTTTTCAGTGATGGGAGAAAGAGTCAGTGTGGCATGGGTTGATCCAATCAAAGCCTTGTGGCTACACATGACGGCTTTAGGAAGGCCTGTCGTACCTGAAGTATAATAGATATTAGCGATATCATCAGGTTTGACCTTCTCGATATTCTCTTCGAAGGAACCAGGGTGCTCATTCTCGCATTTCTTCCCTATCTCAAGAACTTGATCGAATCTCATTAAGAAGGGCTGATTGTAGGATCTCATCCCTTTGTAATACCAATAGATCACCTTTTCCACCTTTGGAATTTCATCTTTGATCACCAAGATTTTATCGACCTGCTCCTGGTCCCTGGCGATAATAAATTTACAATCTGCAAAGTCGATTAAATATTTCAATTCTTCAGGAATGGCATCGGTGAACTGAGCCACCACAATCCCTTTTGCAGCCTGGGCGGCAAGGGCAGCCCAATACCATTCGGGTTCGTTATCTCCGATGATGGCCACTTTATCTTCTGGTTTTAAACCCAAACTGATCAATCCCAGGGAAAACCATTTTACCTTCTCATAGCTATCCTTCCAGGTATACTCCTGCCAGATCCCGAAATCCTTGTCTCGGATGGCGACCTGGCGATCTCCCCATCGCTCGAAACTCTGTCTTAAAAGCCTGGGTAATGTCTCACCTGCCATCTTGCTCAACCCTTTCCCAAATAGGCTTTAATCACCTTTTCATCGTTTCGAATTTCTTCTGGGGGTCCTTCTGCAATCTTTTGTCCAAAATCGAGGACTACGACCCGATCCGCAATATCCATGACCAATCCCATATCATGCTCAATGAGGATCATGGGAATCTTTCTCTCCTCAAAAATATCGAGAATAAATCGGGCCATATCCTCCTTCTCCTCCCGATTCATTCCGGCCATGGGTTCGTCCAAAAGGAGAAGTTTTGGTTCAAGAGCAAGGGCCCTCCCTAAATCGACCCTCTTACGGAGTCCGTAAGGAAGGGCCCCGACCACCTGTTTTCGAATTGCCTCGATCTCCAGGAAATCAATGATATCCTCAACCGCTTTCCGATGTGCGATCTCTTCTCTTCGGGATTTGCCAAAGAAGAATGCCCCGCTCACCATTCCTGTTTTGAAAAAGAGGTGTCTGCCTGCAAGAATATTATCCAGAGCGCTCAACCCCGTATAGAGTTGAATATTCTGAAAGGTCCGACTGATGCCGAGTTGAGCGATTTTAAAGGGTGGCATTCCTGTGACCAATTTGCCTTGGAAAAAAACCTTTCCTGTCTGAGGGTGGTAAAATCCATTAATACAGTTGAGAAGAGAAGTTTTACCCGCCCCATTAGGTCCGATGATGGCCAAGATTTCTTTTTCTTGGACATCTAAGTTAATATCCACCAGGGCCTGAACTCCCCCAAATCTGAGGTTAAGATTCTCAAGTTTTAGAATGAAATTGTTCTCTCCTGCCATTTCTCTTACCAAATCCTAATAGGGTAATGGTTTCTCCCATTCTGGAGGAACCAATCGAGGAACCTTACGCATATCGGTTAAGGCGACCCACCTCAATTCTTCCTTATCTCCTACCTTCACCTTCTGGACCTGAACAATCTTTGATTCCGTTACACCTCGTTGGTTCAGTCCATATTCCATGATTCCAAGACCATTGATATCGACCTTTTTCCAGGTTTCTGCCGTTTTTCTCAACTCTGCTGGAGTCACTTTCTCCCACTTTCCAACTCTCTTTAACGTCTGTTCCACAACCATCTTGGTTTGCCATGTGTTCATCCAACCCAGAATATAAGATGCACCACGATCTTCTGGCCTCCGGAATTTCTTCTCGAGCGTTTCCCTGATGATCTTCATACCTGTTGTGTTCTCCCATGGGAGAGTCCAGTTGGTGATACCAGTTAAACCGATAGAAGCCTCTTTCGCCATGGTGATCATCACATCATCCACACCAAAAGTGTTCACTGCAAACTTCAATCCTAAGTCGAGTTTCTGATTCTCAATGAGAAATGGAGGAACGGACTGATAAATCCATTGGCCAAAACACCAATCGGCGCCTGCCTTTTTCGCTTTGAGGAGTGGAGTTGCAGCATCAACAACCACGAAGGGTACAAAAATTGTATCGACAATTTCAATCCCTTTCTTCTTCGCGTAAGCAAATAATTCGTCTGTAATGCATGCTTTTCCATAACCGCTGCTGTAGGTCAGGATGGCAACCTTTGGTCCACGTCCCATCTTTTTGAAGTCCCATGTTTCTACCAACCAATCAAAGAACAAACCCCATTCATCAGGATAATAGGCAGCCGTTCCAAAGACATATCCAGGTGGGTATATGACACCAGGACTGGTGCTGCATGTAAAGATAACCTGAGAACGATCTTCCTCATAACGGGGTTTGAGCATCTGTTGTTCTCCGGTTCCACAGGTATGCCACACGGGGAATTTTTTGGCCTTCAGCCTCTCATAGCCGCTCGTGGCAATATCGATCTTGCTCTTCGTGTCGGCCCACTCTAAAAAAATCTCTCTGTTGGCAATCCCACCATGATGCTTATTCAAATATTCAGCCGCATCCTGGATACCAACCAGTCGGGGTGCGTTCCAGAACCCAAGGGGGCCTGTTAAATCTCCAAGAAAGGCGATCCCAAATTTTTCTTTCTCTTTGGCTTTTGGTGTGGATTGAGCATAGATCGCACTTGAGGACAGAATAAGAATAAAAACCACTGACAAACATAAGGCAACTAAGAAATTTCGCTTCATATACTTCCTCCTTTCTCTTCTTTTTTTTAAACCTCCGTTAATCTTTTCACCCACCTCCTTTATTATTCCAATCTTCTTAGCCATATGTGAATGGCCAGTGTCTGAAACGTCCTTTCAGGATTTCCCACCGATGGGCAATCCCCCTGGGTTCAAGGATCAAAAAGAGGACAACGATAAAACCGAAGATGACGAGTCCCATGGAGGCCCCAATGCGAGAGCTCAGAGCTGCAGGAAGCATCTTCCCCAAAGCGGGAGCAAATAGAAGCGCAACCTCGTCTAAAAGTTTGACGAAAATGACTCCAAAGATGGGCCCTAAATGACTTCCTAACCCTCCAATAATAAGGATTCCTAATATCCAGATGGAATCCATTAAGGTATATTGATCTGGTCGTATAATCCGCATAAAAGCAATATAGATAGCACCCGAAATTCCAGCAAAAAAACAGCCGATGAAAAAAGCTTTCAATTTATAATGAAAAAGGCTGATTCCCATAATCTCAGCAGCCAGATCATTATCCCGGATGGCCACAAAAGCCCTTCCTAATCTCGACCTTACTAAATTTCTTGCAAAAAAGGTCATGATCACTGTGCATGGCATAATGAGGTAATAAAGGTTCTCCTGAGTGTTAAAGGTAATGGTTCCTAACTGAATGGGTTTGAGTGTCACTCCCGAGAGAAATTTTACTCCGCCGAGGACTTCTGGTTTATAAAAATGAAGGAAGAAGGATGTAATAATAAACTGAGCTGCGATGGTTGTCATGGCTAAGTAGAATCCTTTTAAACGAAGGGAGGGGAACCCAAAAAGAATTCCGACCAAACCTGCGGTGATCCCTGAAAGAGGCAAGGAAATCCAAAAAGAAAGTCTTAAGGATGTCATGAAAGTAGCACAGGCATAGGCTCCAACTCCCATAAAGGCAGCGTGCCCAACCGAGATTTGACCTGCATATCCCGTCAGGATATTCAGACCATAGGCAGAGATGATGAAAATTAAAATAGTATTTACTAAGTTGAGGAGGTATCGGTTTGGGAAGAGAATGGGAAACACAGCGAGAAAACAGAGAAAGATGAATAAACTAATCCATTGTGGGAGGGTACGAACGACCGCAATGTCCTGTTGATAGGTAACATCATAAACTCCTGCAGGTCGAGTGGCCATGTTAAACTCTCTCTATTCTGACAAGACCGAAAAGTCCATGAGGTTTTACTAAGAGGACTAAAAGCAAGACGATGAAAGGAATCACTTCTCCTAATTCAGCGGTCAAATAACCTGTAACAAGACTCTCGATGACCCCGACAATCAATCCCCCAATAATCGCTCCCACAATAGAATCTAACCCACCAACCAGTACGGCTGGGATCGCCTTCAAGCCGAGCGCATAATTTAAATAGTGCCCTCCGGAAAGGTTTCCAAGAAAGACAGAGGCGATAAAGGCCATCATTCCGGAAACAACCCAACTGATGCTAAAAATTCGGGCCACTCGAATGCCCAAACTTTGACTCACCTGGTGGTCTTCAGCAGTGGCCCTCATAGCCTTTCCTAACAAGGTTTTACGATAGAATAATCCAAATAGACTAAAACTCACGATCACCACAATAAAGGCCCATAGAATCTCTTGTCTCACTGGAAACTTTCCCAGAAGAACGGCTTTCGCTGGGAACAGCTCGATATATTTATATAGACCTTCTCCCCACGCCATGATGGCTCCACCCTCCAACAAATAACCGATGGCGATCGTCATCAGAAGAGCAGCAATAAGGGGCTGACCGATAAGAGGCCTTAGAGTTAGCCTTTCCAACAAGAAACCTAAAAAAGCTGTTCCTAAAAAACCTATCACCAATCCACCGATGACTCCGAATTTAGACCCTATCGTGGCGGTTAAAAGAACTCCCACCATGAGGAGATGGCCCTGAGCAAAATTAAATACTTTGGTTGACTTATAAATGATGACCATCCCCAGTGCAATGATGGAATAGATGGTTCCTATATAGAGACCCGAGAGTAGAAAATGAAGGAAGTATGTCATCGTAATTCCTCTGCAATAGATTTTATTCGATGAGATAGTGCTACATTTCTTAGGGGGCTATATGAAAAGAGATAATTTTATTAACCAGTGGGGCTATCATAGCAAAAGAAAAAATTAAGTCAACTTTTTTAATGAAGATCAGGTTCCCCTTAATCCCCACTCTTTGATCGCCTCTTCTCTTAATTTAAAGCGTTGGACCTTCCCTGTGGAAGTCAATGGAAATGAAGAAACGAACTTTATATACCGGGGATGGTATTTTTTCAACAATCTTCCCTTCAAAAACCCTAACATGTCTTCCGCCGTAGCCTGCTCCCCTTCTCTCAAACGAATCCAGGCGGCTATCTCTTCATTATGCACAGGGTCAGGAACCCCAATGACTTGAACATCCAAAACTTTTGGATGGGTACAGAGAACCTCCTCAATCTCGATGGGGAAAATAGTCTCCCCATCTTTTTGAATGACATCTTTCATCCTTCCAACAATTCGAATATAGCCTTTCCGATCTATTTGAGCTAAATCTCCCGAATGAAGCCAGCCATCCAAATCGATCGCCCGCGCTGTAGGTCCCGGCATTTTGTAGTAGCCCTTCATCAAGAAGCCTTTGTAACAGAGTTCGCCCTGTCCATCCGCCGGCAGGGTCTCCCCAGTTTCCGGGTTTACGATTTTTACCTCCACAAAGGGAAGCGATTTCCCTACCGTGGTCGCCCGGACCTCTGGAGGATCATCTCTCATGGATTGAGTGACAAATCCAGAGTTTTCCGATTGACCATAACTGACCGTAATCTCCTTGACCCCCAATTTTTCTAAGATCCTTCTCATTAATTCGATGGGAATGACTGCTCCGCCAACGACTCCCGTCCTTAGGGAGGAGAGATTGAAACGGCTGAACTCAGGATGTTCCATCATGGCCACCAGCATACTGGGAACGGCATAGATGGCAGTACATCGTTCTCTTTCAATAGCGGTCATGGCCTTTATCGGATCAAAGGTGTCAGAGGGGGAAACGATTGCTGCCCCATGGCAAAAACATCCCAAAAGACCGGTCATTGTAAAAACATAGTGAAACGGAATGGCTGTGCAGAGGCGGTCTTTTTCCGTGAACCCCTGACCCGATGTCCCCAAATACCCATTATTAAGAAATCCATAGTGGGTGACCATTACCCCCTTTGGGGTCCCTGTTGTTCCTGAAGTAAAAACCAATTTGAGAATATCTTCTGGCTGGCAAAGTCTCTGCCTTTCAGCAAGAACTTCATCCGATATTCTCTCCCCCCGCCTGAGGACTTCTTGAAAAAGGTAAGCCCCCCGATAAGGAGATTCTGAACTACCCCCTTCTTCGATGGGATGTTCTAGAATGAGGATCACTTCTTTTAGATAAGAAAACGCTCCAAAGCGAAGTTGATCAGGGTTTGAATCGATCAGGGATGGACAGAGTTCTGCCAGCATTTTGAGGTAATGAGTATTTTGGTCTTTTTCCATCAAGACCAGAGTTCGGGTATCAGAATATTGAAGCACATAACGTAATTCTTCGATCTGGTATTGAGGATTGATCGTGACAAGAGGCGTCCCAATTTTTGCAGCAGCAATTTGAGTGACTATCCATTGAGGGATGCTGTTTGCCCAGATGGCCAGATGATCTCCTTTCTCCAACCCTAAGCTTAAAAGGCCCTTAGCAAATCGATTGGTGATCTTCTGAAGTTCTTGGTAGGTGTAACGGATACCTCTTTCGACATGTACCAAAGCATCTCGATCCGGAAATCTTTTAGCTGTCTGATCGAACTGGTCTCCAAGGGTCATTCGTAACAGTTCCACTTTTATCCCTTCTTTATCCCAAGATTTCATAGCATTTTACACGAGGTTACCCTCCATATTTTTCTTTGACCTTCGCCCGGTCAACCTCTCCGCTGGCTGTCTTGGGTAGGGATTCAACAAATTGAACGTGTTTTGGTTTTTTATATGAGGCAATCTTCTGGGAAACAAAGTCAATCAATTCCTTTTCGGTGACCATTCCACCTTCCTTCACTACACAGATGGCTTTAATGCTTTCAACCCATTTTGGATCAGGAACCCCGATCACGACAACTTCTTTAATCTGTGGGTGCTTTAGGATGACCGACTCAACTTCTGCGGGATAGACATTCTCCCCTCCTGTCTTGATCAAATCTTTCTCCTGCTTTCTTCCCATAAACCAGAGAAACCCTTCTTCATCGATGCGACCTAGATCCCCTGTGTGGTGCCACCCTCCACGAAAAGTAAAGGCAGTCTCTTCTTTTAAATTCCAATATCCTTTAAAAACCTGGGGACTTCTGATCACAATCTCTCCTGATTGTCCAACTTCTACAGGACGCTCCCTTTCATCCACGATTTGCAAACGAGTCAAAGGTAATGGTCTTCCAATAGATCCAGGCTTTTCATCGTGGCGACATGCTGTAATAAAACTTAACGTCTCGGTTTGACCCCAAACCCTGAAAAAAACAGATTTTGTCAAGGCTTGAAATTCTTTGAAGCATTCTGGGTAGGTAATACTTACGACCATTCGAACGCTGGAAAGACGATAGTCTTTTTCTTTCATCTTCTCAACAATTTGTTCCAACATAGGAGAGAAGGAGAACACGATGGTAACTTTTTCAAACTCAATTAATTCAAGTGCCTTTTGTGGATCGAATTGGGACATGATCACATTGGCCCCACCGGCATGAAAAATATTTAATGAGAACATGATGCCAGCTACATGAAACAGGGGCAGAACGCAGAGATAAATATCCGTTTTTAGGAGAGAAAGGCCATACATGACCTGCATATTAGAGGCCAACACATTCGTGTGGGTCAATAAGCCTCCGCGAGGCCTTCCTCCTACGGCAGCTGTATAGATGATGATAAGCCCATCATCTCCTTTGACGCCGATCTCTTTCATTATGCCATCGTTTTTAATGAGTTGGTCGAAATTTAGAAAATCACTATCTTTTTGCCCAACGGAGTATCGTCTTTTTACGGAACCAATCTTGATCGTGTTTTGACCCAAAAGAGGCTGGAAGGAATTTTCCGCGAAGAGTAGTTTCGGTTGGCAGTCATTCAAAACGTATTCAATCTCCCCTTGGCTTAAACGAGTGTTGATTGGGACAAGTATTGCTCCACATCGGGCCGAGGCAAAATAAAGGGCAAATGATTCGAGGTTGTTTCTTGACATGATCGCAATCCTATCCCCCCGTTTGATGCCCTCCTTCCGAAGACCTACAGCGAGACGATTCACCAAATCAAAGAACTGCTTGAAGGTCAACCGTCTGTCTTCATCTACGGCTGTTAAACGATCTGGAAAAACTTGAGCATTTCCCTTGACTACCTCATAAAGAGTAAAATCGCGATGAATCAAACCAATTCCCCCTCTCCTTAAATATTTCCTTTCGGATTTGTAAATATCTCTAAATCAATAAAACCAAAACTATCCTAGACTGAAATAATCTTTAAGTAAATCCCGGAGGACCTTTTCCTCCTTAAATACCTCTCCGATCAAGATCTCACGGATGATACCTTTTGATCAAAGGGACACTTCCCAAAGGCTTTTCGGTTCTTTCATGGCAACTGCAAGCGGATAAAAACCCTCCCCTTTTGCTAACACAATGAGGACAATTACAACAAGGAGAAAATTCTTCGGGGGGAAGAAGAGAACAGGAGCATTCGAATTTTGTTTTGGGGATGACGAGGCCTACATGGAAAATTAAAAGGATGAAGAAAAACAAAAAGTCTCTTTTTCATTTTTCGCCATCTTATAAAAAATCGGGTATGATGTCAAATTTATTGTGCAAATAGAGATTCTTTCTCTCTTCTTTCCTCAGAATGACAATAAGGATATCATCGGATTCAAATATCTATGGATGCAAAATCAGTCAGGTCTTTCTCCCTCAAAAGGCTTCTCTTCCATGTTTCGAGAGATGGAATGATATAAGGTAAAAGTCTCATCGAATAGTAAGGAGGAAGCAAAGGTAATCCAACCAGGTCTCCAAAGACGGTCAACATGAAAAGATGATCTAAGTTCCCTCTCTCTTTTTTTAACTCAACATCCATCTCATGGACCGTCATTCCATAGAGGATTTCTCTTAGAGTTTTCGATAATGCTTTGTATTTCTTTATCAAAATGTGCAAGATTATCTTTTTGCTCATGAAATCCCCTGATAAAAGTCAATAGATAAAAGGTTAATTTGTTGGGCCTAATCTTTTAAACCGTTACCCTTTGAATCTATACCAAACGGGTTTCGTAACTTTGACCTAAAAATATTGTCAAAGAGCAAGGTAACGAAACTGTCATGTCAGATTACTTCAATAATAATCTCACAACAATCATCTCCGCCCGGAAGAGACTTTGGTATTCGGCAAAAAACCTTGTCATGTCCCAGTACTCCGCGGGCGACCCCCTGCATCGAACCCGAAAAACACATGGTGCAGGTTTCAGGAGGAAACTGTTTGGCAAGAGGGCATGATTTTTCGATTTTCACTGCCTTCTCTGGTCCGATCTCGGTCCATTCGCCTTCCACCCCATAAATCGAATCAGTGAAATCAATGATCCGAGCTACAGTCTCCAGATTCCTTTCTTGTCTTCCAACAATTTCCATCAATCTTTTTGCTGCCTTTTTATTGTTCTCTTCCCAGGCTTTAGCAACCTTGCCTAAACCCTCTTTTCCATAAGATTCCGATATAGCCTTTATAGAACTTCCCAACAACATAGAAAGAGCGGCTCTGGAACGTTTCCATTTTTCCTCAATAGATAATTCCATAATCTTATCCTCCTTTTTCTCCATATATCAGTTTGGATTGTCCAGTCGGGCTCATCACCTTCGTTATGTTCTTAAACCTTTCTCCAAATATTGATCCTTACTTCAGCGAGAAACTTCCTCGCATCCTTTGAACCAAGAAAGAAGATCCGAATATAAAAAAGCAACCGCACAAATGCTTTCTCAGGCTTCGCATGCTCCATCAGACAGAATCTGCCGCCATCGATGAGTATCCTTGCCACTTCATCGATGGCCCTTTTTCTTTCCTCTCCCTTCAGTTCATAGAAAGCATGAGAACAGGTGACCCCATGAAAAGAGGATTTTTTGAAAGGGAGTTGACTCGCATTTGCTTGCACCAGATAGAGGTGACCTGCGTTTAGCCGAAGGGCCTTGCCCTTTGCTTTCTCAAGCATCCCCCGAGAAAAATCGAGGCCTACAACCAGCCCCTTTTCCCCCGCCTGCTTAGCCAATTCAATGGCTACCGAACCCGTCCCGGTACAAAGATCCAACGCCCTGTCTCCTTGAAGGAGGCTTGCCTTTTCGGTGATAAATCCCCTGAGCGAACCTTCTCTATCCCAGGAGTGTAACCGGATGATGAAGTCATAGACCAATGAAAAAAGGTCATAATAGATTTGTCTCGGAGGCCTCATCTCACTCCCTTAATGTGGCTATGAGCCTCTTGGGTTTCAGAAAAAGGTCCAATGCATCAGAAATATTTTTTACAACGATATCCGCATTCTTCATTGCGGAAAAGGAAATTCCTTCATCCCCTAAAACGGCGATCCCGAGAGCAGCCTCTTTCAGAATGAGATGATCATTGTTTCCGTTTCCAATAGCAACCGTTCTCGTCGGGTCAAGGGATTCCAAAACTCTTAATTTCACTTCAGTACTATCTTTTTCTGAAACCTTTACCAACTCCACCTCCATATCTGAAATCTCGACGCTGGCAGTTCCTTGAGTATCCGCCGTCAGAATATAAAGTTTTGTTTTCTTTGATAGGGAATTTATTTTCTCCTTCACTTCGGAAGGAATTTTTCCATCTGTAGCAATCGTCCCGTTTAGATCCAGAACGATATTCTCAATCTCGATATTTCCCCAACCAGGAATGTCTATCCCGATCATCTTCTAAACCTCTTGGTTTTTGAGTATCTTTATAGAATCCCCTACCTTTACCTCTCCACTCTCGATCACCTTACAGAACATGCCTTCCTTGGGCAAAATGGAAAATCCCCGATAGTTATAGGTGTGAGCTTGAGAGGGATCTTTACCGATCTGAATCACCATGAGTTTTGCCCCACCAATTTGTAATGTTGACCCAATAGGGATGGACACTAAATAGACCCCCTCCGTTGTGATGTTTTCAGCGAAGGATCCAGGCCCAGCCGAGATACCCGTCTCCTGGCAAAGTTTTTGGATACTCTCAAACGCCAAAAGGCTTACTTCTTTCTCAGTCCCGGCATGGGAATCGCCTACCAGCCCCAATCCTTTTTGGAGGAAGCCTCTCCCCACATTTTTCTTGGGGTCTGTTTGTCTTTGACTCATACATATGGCAACCACCTTACCCTGCTTTTCTATCAAATTCTACGCTCCCTCGCTGATGGCTTTTTCAGGACATTCTTCAATACACGTTCCACAATCGACACAAGTTTCTTCATCCACCATTGCCTTCTCGTTCTCTACTTTGATGGCCTCCACCGGGCACCCTTCCTCACATGTCCCACAGCCTGTACATTTTTCCAAATCAACGGTGACTATCATCCTCAACCTCCTCCTGAATTTTTATTTTTTTATACTCACCGATAATCCCATTGGCGCAGAAAATTCCACCAAAAAAGAGGATGGCCCCGCCGATCAGAAAGAGCCACATAAAAACTCCCAGGCCGCTAAAAATAATAGCGAGCAAGGAGACGATGTAACCAATGATGGGATATAGGATCCCATATCTTCTGGGCTGCCTCTGTACAGGTTCCCAATCAAATTCAATGACCTCCTGTTTATAGTGCTTTCCGATCTCTTCCAAAACCTTTGGTTCCATCTCATTTTCTCTTTAAGATACCCAGGGCCTCTTTGACCAGTTTCTTCTCGTGCTCATAATCAACCACTCTCTGAATCATAATCTTTTGGGCCATCACTGGCCCCGCTCCATGCCAGGTTCCAACTCCATGTTGTCCTGCCGTCCAGTTCTGAAGAAGTTTCGTCACCTTCATAATATCTTCTGTTGGGACATCGGAACCAAACCCCAAGAATTCTTCCACATACTTTTTTGTTTCAGGATTTTTCAACTCTTTAAGAGAGGGAAGCGTTGCAATGAGTCCTCCGCCTATGTCTCCGGCTAAAGCCATCACACGCCAGAAGGCATTACAGATATTTAGTTTAGAGACGTTTCCCATTAATTCATCGGGAAGAAATACTCCGGACCCCTCTGGTTCCTCAACCCCGAGATTGGCCGATGCCAGTCCGCAGGCCCTCCCTGTCTCTCTGAGGACAACCATTTCCATCATTTCATCATTGATGTGCTGGGCCTTTTCCAGCCCTTTATACTCTTGGAGAAGTTTGCATGCCCCGATCATGAGATTCATGAATCCAACCTTGCACGTCCCACCACAGGTCATCCGATGAGTCTTGGCAAAGCGTTCCACGAGTTTAATAGAGTAGTCGGTTTCTCCACAGTGGAAAACACGCCCCCAAGGGACAAAGACATTGTCAAAGACGACCATAGAGGTTTCCCTTTGACCAAATATGGGATTTCCTAACTCATAAATATCATCTGCCATCTCCCTTTCTGCAGAATAGGGAGAATATTGACAGATATAAGTCATGCCTTCCGTATCCGTTGGGACAGCAAAGGATAAAGCATAATCGCCCTCATCTTTTCTCTTTGCAGACTGAGGAAGAACCACGATTTCATTAGCCACATAGGCACCGCTGATATTGATCTTCGCCCCTCTGACGATGATTCCATCTGATTTCTTTTCTACGATCTTCACGGAGAGAAAGGGATCAGGCCAATCGAGGGCTCGTTTTTTACGGTCACCTCTCGGTTCAGTCAAAGCCCCTCCAACCACCAGGTCATTCTCTTGAACCCATTTGAGATATTTTGTAAAACGAGCATGATATTCCGTTCCAAGATTTTGATCCATTTCCCATGTTGTACTGGCAAGGGCATGAAAAGCATCCAGCCCTGGGCATCGATAGATACACGTCCCCAATTTTTCAGCCGTAAAGGTTCCAGCGATAGCCTTAGCTACTAAGTCCTCCCTACTTCGACAGACATAAACATAACGATTTACACAATCGTTGGTCAGAGGTGAGATAGCTGTCATCATCTCTTGATGGTCAGGGTCTAAAGCCCACCTATAACTTGCCTTGTTTGATTCTATCACCGTTCGAATGTTTGGATTATCGAAGACGTCTTGCACTCGCTTTCCATTCATGAATACTCTTGGACTTTTCCTTTTCCTTAGGCTTTGCTCATATTGTTCCGGTGTAATAAGGGCCATCTCATCCCCTCCTTTCTATAAAATTTTACCTCTCTACAGAATGCTGCAAATATTGGGTAGGGAAAGTCTTATAAGCGGGGCGTTGAGGTTCTATTTACCTCAACGCCCCAGGTCAATCTAAGCTACAAAAGTATATTGGGTTCCAGCTGTATTAATGATAAATTGCTTCGGCATCTCCCTTTCAAACATCGTGACGGCCTCCCATCCTGAGCAATGCATAGGGACAATATAATCTGGATTAATCGCCTTAATGTCTGCAATTGTTTTTTCAATTTTTGGCATAGGAGCGCCAATTAAATGGAATCCTCCGATCACGGTATGAACCTTATCAATCCCAGTCATTTTCTGAGCATGTTTCACTGTGTTGACGATCCCTGCATGGGCACAGGAGGACAATACAACCAAGCCCTTTCCTTTCACATTAAATATCAGTGACTGCTCTCCCATGAAGAGATCGTTCTCCATTTTATCCCCTCTTTTAATAAACAAAATCGGGGATCCCTTTTCATATTCTGTTACTCTTTCAATATTTCCTGTCAAATATGCACCAGGAACAATAGGAGTTGGTTCTTTGATTTCTACAATCTTGACCAGACCAAGAGCTTCTATTTCTTCCCGTTTCAATTGCCCAAGGTCTGTCATGCCACTCGGCTCATAAAGCCCGGCTGGATAATTGACAAACCTGTGGGCAAAAGTTTCTTCTCCTACATAAAGCGGGATCCCTTTCCTGATTTTTGTCCTGTTGAATCTAAGGATTGAATTCAGATTTTGAAAATGATCAAAATGGCCATGGCTGAGGCCAAGGGCTTCCAGTCTCCTCACATCAAGGTCCAGAAGTTCCATATTTTTACTCACTCCATTGAAATCTAATGCATAATCGAACATAAAGGCATACGTTTTACCATCTACAACGGTCTCAATGTAGTAAGCCAACCCATGTTCGGCGTGAAGGGTTGTGTTAGGAAGGAGCACATGCCTTTTAACAAACTTAAAGTCCGGTGGATTAAGGTTCCATCTTAGACAATCATAGTAATTGTCCGTTATGACAGTGACAACCAATTTTTCAACCTCCGGGATTTTTACAGAACCATATGCCACCGTAGTACCTCCTTTCAAAATATCTCCCGCCATCAGTACCGCACCCGTTGCTGCTGACGTCTTTAAAAATTCTCTACGATTCATCTCTTTTAACATAACCCCACCTCCTTTATTAAATAGTTTCTACTTCTTTTCCGGATCCTCAGCCTCACAGGGATGACTCTTTTCTCCAGGATGGCAGATGGCGATCTGTTCGGCTGAGCAGTCTTTAGGTTCTCCTTTTAGCTGCTCGGGATAGATGCAACTGGATTTCTCTTGACACATAGCTTTCACCTCCTTTCAAACTTTGAATGAAATATGGTCAACGGCAAGGGTAGAGCCGTAGAATTTGGTCAGTTCATTTACCTTTATGATATCATTCATCTGCTTCGACCCTAATTACATAGCATAGAGCATTTCTCTTCACTCCTCACCGAGGAGAACGACTTTCCTTAAGCCGGGGATCACTTTCTTCAGATGATCTTCCAATATTTCAATAATTATTTCTTTGGTGATACGTGTTCTATCCACATGGCAGGCAGAGGGATTTGAAAGCGGGCGGTAATACTCCAATGTCACTACTCCCTCACCGATATCCTTCAACAGAACATCGGCCCCTCCCAGACTCGGCTTTATTCTGGACAATATACTTTCTACCTTCTCATTCAATTCTCGGTCCATCTTGGCTATAACCAATGAATTTTGCTAATGTTTCTATTCCTCATCACTTATAAATGCTTTAAAGCATACGTATCGCTTTCAATAAACAGGCATCCAAACACTTACCACATTCTTCACAGAAACCAGCGATAGGGTAAGGATGATCATATGGTTCTATCTGTTTTATGAGTTTAGTGGGGCAGACCAGAAGCGCAGCGCAAATTCCCTTTTCACACCTCCTGGGATCACACTTTTTATAGTCTATTGCTACCTTAACCTTCTCCTCGGGCATTTTTCTTTACCAGCCACCCTCGCCTCTCCGCAGTCAAAAGGGGGAGGGTAATCAATAAAAGAAATTTCAAACATATTTAGCTAGATTTTAAAAGGCCATCTCCGGTTTCCAGACCTTCCAACCTTTTCCAACCAGTTCTGGATTGGAAACGCCTTACCGCTCCTACTTCTCTATCAACTCTTCAACCTCTTTTTTGCCCTCTTCCAACTCCACTCCTTGTTCTCCATCTTTTCTCAGGAGTAGAGTCAGGAATTCTCCAACATGAGTTTTCTCTTCTTTTGCTATATCAAGAAGAATCTTTTTGAGATATTTATCTTTAGCCATGGCGGCCATTTGTTCGTAAAGGTTGATAGCGTCCAGTTCTGCAATGACTCCGGCCCTTAATATCTCTTTGTCCGTTTCTCCTTTTCCAACATGATCAAGATTGATGGGTATCTTTGATAACATGTTTTTCTACCTCCTTTTTTTCTCTGCACTATTCAGACCCCCTCTTAAGAGAAGAACTGTAAAAGTGCCACACCTACCCAGAACAGCAACTTCCCGGGGTGCTGCATGAATTGGGTGACCCGCAACAGCCTCCGGGACTGGGTTCAGAAGATCTTCGCGAAGAGCTGTTGGATGTATTATGGGCAGACAACAGCTTCGTCAAATCCTCGCTCCCGCATTGTTTGCATCGGAGTTTCTCCTTCCTTCCTAGAATTAGAAATTCATTCTCTTGACCACACCTCTCACATCGGTATTCATAAATCGGCATATAATCCTCCTTCCAAAAACTGAAGAGAGTGACTCGTCAGTTAGATTATTTCGCTGCAAATTCACCAACCCGCTTCAGAAAGCCCTCTATCAGATCAGCTTGTCGTAACACCCTATCCTTCCACTATCAGCTGATAGCTCACTTTCCCTTCTTCGGGATAGATGAGGAATGTGACCTTCTTTCCTTCCGTGAGATATCCTTCATATTGGCTTCGAAGGTAACCAAAATCTGCTGACTCCAGAAACAGCCTTAAGACCTCAAGTCTTTTCCCGAGTTCTTCATCTGCACATCCCTTTTTAAGAAGGAGATTGAGTGCCCGTTCATATTCTTTTTTAGATAGCGTTTCAATACAACTTGAAAGATTGGGTTTGAGTTCAATGGGGACCATTTTCATCTCACGGTTTAACCTTTATTCTTATTGATGCCGTTTTCTCTTTGAACCCTCACTTCAAAATACTGATCAATCGGGAGATGAGCAAACTGGACAGCGCCAATGCAAGGGACGACGTATTTGACTGGCCATTGTTCTCCCAGAATGTTGAAAAATTCGAGACATGAAGAACAAACATGAATGCTATCCGCAATGGAATAAGGGACCATACATCCATTCAGGGTGGAAAAATATTTAGGATCGAGAAAGTTAGCATGGTTCGCAGAATGGCTCAGAAGAATCTTGTCAAAATCAAAAGGCTCGTTTGTTCTATAGCGTTCAAACCATCTTTGATAAAAATCCTTTTCAAGAGGATCCACTTGATCCCAAATACGAGGTTTTTTACTTTGAAACTCCTTGGATTTCGCAAGTTGGAAGATTTCTTCAGGGTCGGGTAATCGATGAGGGCTAAAATCCGATTCCACGATCATAATTGGATCGTTAATATGAGGAAGATTCAGAGGAGTACTGCTGACGATTAAAAACCTTTCCGCCTTTTTAGATTTCCAGTACCAAGAGGTCCTCCTTTTACAGAAGCCGTCCCAGGCTGAATAGGTTACATAGCCAATCTCGATCGATTCTTTTAAGACACGACACGGGATACGAACTTCTTCGGTGAGTTGAATACTTTTCACCTCTAGATCCATCCTTACCTTTTCTAAACCTCGAGAGTTCACCCAATAACAAAATTTTTTGTAAACTGACATTTTTAAACTAAGAGGGGCTTTAACCTCTGCTAATCCTCTGTTCGCTCCTCATCCCTTCGTCTCCTTTTGTCTGAAATAATGGGAAAACTTTTCTTTTTCAAACTGTCTTTCCATCTCTTTAAAACCAACATACTCCTTACAGCGGTGGGCTATCTCCTTAAGGGCCTTAGTTGCTTCCAAATTCGGGTGGGCCATCACAAATGGCATTCCTCTATCACAATCAGTGACCATTTCCGGGTCAATAGGAATCCTACCAAGAAAGGGAACCTTCAGGTCCCGTGCTGCCTTTTCTCCCCCGCCGGTTTTGAAAAGAGGAATCTCTTTGTTGCAGTGAGGGCATTTGAGCCCGCTCATATTCTCAACAATCCCAATCACTGGAATACTGATCATCCGACTAAAGGTGACAGCCTTTCGAGAATCAAGGAGGGCAACATCTTGCGGGGTTGTTACAATAACGGCTCCGTCTATGTTTTTAATCAAATGAGCCACGCTCAGGGGTTCGTCTCCCGTCCCGGGAGGAAGATCGACGATTAGGAAATCAAGATTTCCCCAGTCCACCTCTCCCAAGAATTGACTAATGGCATTATGTTTAAGGGGGCCTCTCCAGACTACTGGATTATCCCGGTCTCCAATGAAAAAGGCCATGGAGATAACCTTCAAGTTTGGAAAAACCTCAACAGGAATCATCCCCTGGTCTGATCCCTCCACATGGCTGAATTCAATTCCAAGCATCTTGGGAATGTTGGGTCCATGAATGTCAGCATCCAAGAGCCCAACATCAAAGCCATCCATGGATAACGCTACAGCCAGGTTTGTTGCTACGGTGCTTTTTCCAACGCCACCCTTTCCACTCATGACCATGATCCGATGGCTGATATGGGAGAGTTTTGATTTCAATCTCTCCTGAGCATGAGCCTCTTTTTCTTGCTGGCTACAGGAATTGGATTGATTGCAGGTCTCACAAGTTGTGTCTTGCTCACACTTTTCTTTACTCATTTAAGCTCCTCCTCCTCCTTACTCTATAGACTCTTCTTCAGTGGCAAAAAATTTCTTCCCCCTTTTTTCCTAGAGCAAAGGTAGGTTCAAACCTTTTTTAGTATCTTAAATATCTCATATTTTATTTCTAATTTTTGTTAGTGCCCACATCCTCCCTGATGGGATCGGCAGGAATTATATACGGAAAGTTCCTGGAGCTTATTTTCACTCAGTAAGACAAGATTTTCTTTTACGGTCAATGCCCCGGCTCCGTATACTCTTATCCCTAACGCGTTTAACTTCGTCAATGCCCCAGCACCGATCCCCCCAACAATCATCGCATCCACGCTCTTTCCATCGAGGGCCATGATTGGATTGCATGCACCGTGAACGTGATGTAAGTCCTTATTATTCACCGTCAGAACTTCTTTCCCTTCGGTATCGACAATGATGAATGCCGGTGCCGAGCCAAAATGGTCATAGACCTCACTCTCAATTCCTTGATTTGTCTGAACTGCAAAACCTACCTTCATAACTTTCTCCTTTCCCGTTGATAGTAGCCTCTATTCTTAGAGTCTTCCCGCTGATGATAGAATCTGTAAGCTTTTCCCTTCAGGTTTCCCCTCTTTTCACAATGCTTCAGTTATATTTCTCCTTTGTTATTGTTTTTGTTGGGTCCCACGGCAACACGTGCCTTGTCCTCTACCAAACCCCCTGGCATATCCTCTATCTTCTTGCGCTCTGTGGATGTCGCCACTCTTGCAAGAAGGACAGTTCTCCGGTCTACCCGTTCCGTAAGCTAACTCCCAGGAGTGCTGGCAGTCATAACATTTAAACTTTCTCATCGCAGCCATTTCAAACTCACCTCCTTCAATCTTTAATGCTTTGCCCTTGACCAATGCCTCTGCCACCTTTTTGTGTGCAGAATCAATAATCCGCCCAAAGGTTGGACGTGACACCTTCATTTTTTCTGCTGCCTGCTCTTGGTATAAGCCCTCAAGATCAGCAAGCCTGATAGCCTCAAATTCGTCAACATTTAAAATGACTTCTTCCAGCATAGAAAGGGGGATACCTCTTGGTTTGAAGTAGTTGCTCTCGGGCATGGAACCCACTCGCCTGCAATTTCTCGGCCTCGCCATTCGAAATCCCTCCTTTCGTAATTAATAATAAGCATATGCTCATAATTTGTCAAGAGATTTTTTATGTATTACCTCTCAATGTTCGGGTCATTGGGAAAAATAATGGTGGTTAACTAAGGCGGACAAAGAGATGGTTAATCTCAACAAAATAACTCTTTAGGGCAGGGGGAAATAATTTTTAAGGAGATCCCGAAGGGGCTTCTCTTCTCTAAAGACTTCACCGATCAAGATCTCACGAATGATCCCTTCTCGATCGATGAGAAAATTTGTGGGGATGGCATAAACGCCATATCTTCGGGCCATCTTCCCATCCGGATCCAAGGGGACGGGAAAGGTGACGTCGAGCTGTGCGATAAAAGCCAGAGCAACTTGGGCACTCTGTCTGACATTAACTGCCAAAACTAAAAAACCTTCTTTCTTCAATTTTCGATAATACTTATCAATGATAGGCATCTCATAACGACAGTAGGGACACCAATCCGCCCAAAACCTCAAGAGCACTACCTTCCCTCTGACTTTATCCAGACTCCAGACTTGGCCTTCCAGGTCCTGACAATTAAAATCAATTGCGGCGCCTCCGATTTTTGGGAGGGAGGATTTTTCAGCTTTTTCCTTACAGGCAAAAGCCAACAAGATGATAAAGGGAACTACCAAGAGAGGTTTTAAAAACTTTGATTTCACCACTTTGGCTTCATATCCTCTGGCTTAGGAGGAACCCAGTCCTCGGGAATGCAGCATCCTAAGGGCTTGAGCAGTTCTTCATATAAGACTTGCTTTCCCGTTTGCGTATCGATAAACACAGCCCAACCGCCTACGACTGAGGCCGGATGGAGAGCTACTTCGGGGAAAAAATTAAAGGCATAGACACGATAATAGTCAATCGAGTTTTTCTTTTTCAACGGATAGATGAGGATACTTTCAGCCAGTAGTATGCATTTCAGTTTTTTAAAGTCTTTAATTTGTCCCTGGCCAATTTTCAGTGCTTTCTCATGGCTTATCTTAGAGGTCACCGGCGCTTGAACATAGGGGTAGAGTAAAGCACCCAAAGATTTTATTCGTCCACGGGAATCTATGGCATATCCAAGAGAGGACTCATAAATGATCACACCCTGAAAGGTTTGCCAATAGCTCACATACCAAGTATCTGATATTTTTTCGGCGGTTTTCAGCTTCAATTGGTCAGGCTCGATTTGGAGCAAGGATTTATATTTGCTGACGAGTGGAATGCCTGTATTCGTTATCTCTTTTCTCGATAATTTTGAAAATTTTTTAATTTCTAAGAGATTTGACTCTATTCCCCGGATGATCACGGGAGCTTGAGTAAGAGAATCCCTTAGGATGGATAACTTTTGGCCTTTGTAGTTGACCGTTTCGTAATCTGCTCCTCCACTCTCAAATGTCGGACTCGAGACGAGGATCAGAATAAAAAAAATGATAATGAGTAGGATCGATGGCTTAATTTTAGACTTTTGAGAGGCTATTAGCGAGAACAAACCTACACCTTAACACTTAAATAACGCTCCTGAATATCCATTGCACCTTCCAACTCCGAGGGCGTTCCCTCATAAACAATGGATCCCTTTTCCATAATATAAATTCCCTGGCAGACATTCTTGATCGTTTTCAGGTTCTGTTCGACCAGCAGGATGGTGGTTCCTTTTTGGTTAATCACTTTCACCGTATCAGCAATCAGTTTGACCAACAACGGCATTAACCCTTCCATGGGTTCATCCATGAGGATCAATTTGGGATTGGTAATTAAAGCCCTTCCCACGGCCAGCATCTGCTGCTCCCCACCCGAAAGAGTGCCCGCTTTCTGCTTTAATCGTTCCTTCAATCTTGGAAAGTATTCAAAGATCTCTTCGAGGATTTTTTTATCCATTTCTCCCTTAATAATAGGAATCCTCAGGTTCTCCATCACTGTGAGTTTAGGAAAGAGATGGCGGCCCTGCGGCATATAAGCAATGCCCATTCGAGGAATAGCATAGGCAGGCAAATCAGAAAGATTAATGTCAAAAAAATGGACCGATCCGCTTTTGGACGGCACCAGTCCCATGATCGATTTTAAGGTGGTGGTCTTCCCGACCCCATTTCTGCCAATCAGACCAATCAGTCTCCCCTCATTGACCTCCAGGGAAGTATTATGAAGGACTTTGCATTCTCCGTAACTGCAATTTAAATTTTTCATTTTAAGCATGTTCGCTACCCAAATAGACTTTCTTTACTTCCTCATTTTCTTTGATTTCATTCGGTGGGCCTTCAGCCAGAATGGCTCCATAGTGAAGCACAGAGATATTGTCCGCCAATTCCATGACCACCCCCATATCATGTTCCACTAAAATAATCGTTTGTCCTGAAAGCATATTCCTCATCTTTTTGACCAGGACCATGGATTCCTGGCTGTTTAATCCAGCCGTAGGCTCGTCGAGACACAGGAGGTCGGGTTCTGTGCTTAAGGCAATCCCCATTTCCAAGATCCGTTGTTCTCCATAGGACAATTCGGAGCAAATCAGTTGGGCTTGATCCTTTAATCCAGTGAGTTCCAACATGGATTCTGTCTTTTCCTTTACATCCTGCCATTTCAATGCCCGTATAAAAGGATTGAAAAATTTCTTTCGAGATTGCACGGCCGTCCAGATATTTTCAAATACGGTCAAGCCAGAAAAGAGGCTGGTGATTTGCATGGTTCTGGCAATCCCTCGATGAGAGATCTGATAAGAATGAAGATGGGTAATCTCTTTCTCTTTAAAAAATATCTGTCCGCCGGAAGTGCGAAGGGTTCCAGTGATCAGATTGAGCAAGGTTGTTTTCCCGGCGCCGTTGGGTCCGATCAACGCTCTCAGTTCCCCTTTCTGCACGGAGAGGTTCACTTTGTTCACCGCTAACAAACCGCCAAAGGCTTTGTTTAAATCGACGAGTTTTAGGATGGTCCCAGATGTTTCAGACACTCGTTTTCCCTCTCTTCAACTTGGATTGGATGAGACCCACGAGTCCCTTGGGGGCCACCAAAACCATGAAGACTAAAGCGATCCCTACGACGAGATCTGTGGCCTGAAGAAAATTGATCAGATAATGTTCTAAAGACATGACAATCCCCGCTCCTATTGCTGGCCCTATCAATGTCCCCATGCCTCCGACAACGGTGTAAACGACTGCGTGTCCCGAAACCGACCAGTGGAGATAACTGGCTGCCGCATACTTTAAGGTCAGGCTGTAAAGCCCCCCTGCTAATCCGCTCAGCCCCCCAGCAATAATAAAGGCGATGAGTTTATATCGCTGAACATTATAACCGATTAACTTAGCCCTCTCCTCGTTTTCTCGTATCGATATAAATACCTTTCCCAGGGGGGATTGGACCATCCTTCTCAAAAAGAGGTAAGAGATGGCGACAACCCCTAAAACGAAATAATAGTTTCCCTTAATATCCATCAAGTTTATTTGAAACAACCCAAGACGGAAGGGACGGGGTGAAAAGGTTAAGCCATCCGACCCACCGGTGAAGGAAGTCCACGTATCTCCGATGATATTACCAATGATGGCGAAGATGATCGTGATGATGACAAAATGGATTCCGGTCAATTTGACCGAGAAGTACCCTACAAACCAGGCAAAGATCATGGGAATGACGATGGAGAGGAGAAGGCTCAGTTCTGTATTAAAACCAAATTGCCGCATGAGAATAGTAACGGTATAGCTCCCCAAGCCAAAAAAGAGGGCCTGTCCAAAGCTTAAAAGTCCGGTATAGCCGAAGATCAGGTCGAAAGAGATGGCAAATAAGATCCAAACGAAAAGCTCTGTTAAGAAAGTTTGATAGAAGAAATCAACGAAAAAAGGTAAAACGATCAATACCAAGAGGATGAGTACAAATATCAAAATAAAACCTAAAGATTTTCCTTTTTGAAGGAACACGACTTATTCTCCAAATAGCCCCTGAGGCCGAAACATTAAGACAAGTATCATAAATGCCAGAGCGAAGACCGTCGCAATCGAGGGAGCGACAAATAGAGAGCCTATCCCCTGGATGAGTGAAATCATAATGGCCGCAATCACAGAACCTTCCAAATTTCCCATCCCTCCCACGATCACAATGATGAAGGCCATGATGAGAACCTCACGGCCCATCATAAATTCGACGGAGACAATGGGAGCAGCTAATATCCCTGAAAAGGCAGCCAAAGCCGACCCTAACACAAAAGTCCACATATAGACTTTGTTCACTGGAATTCCTAAGCCAACAGCCATCTCCCTATCTTGCACCACGGCCCTCATCCAGAGCCCATACTTTGTCTTTCTTAGAAAGATCCAAAGACCGATCATCATCGCGATAGAGATCAAAGCAATCATAATTCGCATTAACGGGTATTGTAAATCGAAGATCGGGAAACGGTAGGCTATGGGCGGGGATATTCTTCTCGGTGAACCCCCAAAGATGATCAGCACCAGATGTTGGATGGCGAGCATGATCCCAAATGTGCAGATAATCGTTGTGATGGGTTTATCTTCGATCGTCCTGATCAAACCTCTCTCTATCATCAAACCGATGACACCAACACAAAGAGGGGCAATGATCAGGGCGATCCAAAAATTTCCTGTTAATTCAATGAGATACCAGGCCACCACAGCCCCCAACATAAAAAGGGCTCCGTGGGCCATGTTGATAATATGGAGAAGGCCGAAGATCATGTTTAAACCCAGAGCAATGAGGGCCATGATCAATCCCCAAACAATTCCATTTAAAATAGCTATAGCCAAATTGGAGATCACGAATCTTGTCCTTTTATACACAGCGACATTAGTCGCATCAAGAACCCGTCATTCCTTCGAAAGCAGGAATCCAGGGAAAGACTGGATTCCGGGTCAAGCCCGGAATGACAAACTGCTTAAGACTTATGTCGTCATGTATATTTGAATGGAGTTTCAATTGAAGCCCCTCCCCCTTTTCTCCCCCGAGGAGAAACAAAGGGAGGGGCTTTGGGTGTAAAATAGTTGTCTCTTAAAGCTTCTTCCTTAAATCTACTTCCGGTTCGTACATTGCCTTTTCTTTGGGAATACGTTCAAGGACCTTCAGCTTGAGATCAGGTTCTACTCTCGAAATATAAAAGTCTGAGAAACCCTGATGGTCTTCTTCCCTCATAATCAGGTCACCAACTGGACACCATGGGCCAGCCTTCAGTTTCAAACTGCAAATGGCCTTAATGAGATCCGCATTCTTTTTGCTGTCCTTCCAGCCGGTCTGCTCAATGCCCAGTTTGATCATATAGGGATAAATCCACATAGAATACATATGGGAGCCTGCAATGGTGATCTTTGGATTCCCAACCTCTCTTCCATCTTTATCCGCGCCGCAGGCTTTTCGATAAGCGATTTCGTAAGGATGAAGTTCTTTAGGAACCTCATCTAAGTGTCGGGGATGGTATTCGATATAATAGGCCCCTATGGATTCCTTTCCAACAACCTCCTGACCGATTCCTTCTGTACAGCAAATGACTGTATATCTTTGAAGACGTTTATGGAGGCCTATTTCAACAGTCTGTCTTAAGACCCCTAAAGCGGCTGAACCCAGGAAGGCGGTGAACAGAACCTCTGTGTCGGGATCCACTTTCTGCAAATAGGGAATGAAATCCGCGGTGGTTGGTGGAGCCATGATATCTTGTGTTTTCCCACCCGCTGCCCTGACACGACTTCCGAACTCTCGTGCCAGGGAGTGACCCCATGCATAATCTGCAACCAAGAAAGTCCATTTCTTACCCAGATTGTCAAATGCCCATTTCCAACCAGCGATGGCTTGCGACTTCGCATGGGAATGGCACCGAATATAATAAGGGATGGCATCCTTTCCGGTGAACTCATAGGTCATAGCCCCCCCACTAAAGAATGGGATTTTGTACTGTTCAGCGAGAGGAAAACAGGCTATGTGGGATCCTGAGTGGATTGATCCCATGATCATATCGACCTTGTCCTCTAAAATCATTTTTTTAAACATACTGGCTGCCCAAGCTGGGTTACACTTCGTGTCATAATCAAACAATTCTAATTTTCGACCTGCAATGCCACCCTCCGCATTCATCTTGGCTATGGCTGCCCTGCCCACCTTCCCCATCCAGTATCCATATTCCGTAGCAAAAACGGTATACTCGTTGAACATTCCGATTTTAATGGGTGGTTCAGCTCCATAGGTGAAAGGAACAGGGGCCCAGGAACTGAGGCTCAATCCCGCTGCTCCCAGGGCAGTGGTTTTAATAAAATCTCGGCGAGTAATTTCTTTTTTTAGGATTCCTTCAACTTTTTTCTTCGACTTTTTTTCTTTCATAACCCCTCCCAAATGGTGAAGCCCCCATCAACACGACAGGGGTTCTCCGGAAATAAAATGTTTTAAATGCTCTGCCCCATTCTACCTTTTATAAGCAGAGAACTCACCCATCCCACCTCAAGCAGGATCTGGCGCCACCCGGTCAGTTTTCAAAGCCCGAAAACCTATCTCCCTGGACTTATGTCACCTCCTTTCTCTTGATGATCTATTGAAGCTTTAAATTTTTTCTGGCAAAGCCATGTCGATCAGCTCTGTTAGATCGTAGAGTTTCATTTTGCTCCCGATTCCTTGGGAACCCTGGTTTAAATTGTAATGGCAGAAGGGGCAAATAGAAACCATATGTTGTGCGCCTGTTTCCATTCCCTCCTGGATTCTGAGGGCAGCATTTCTTTGTGCCCAATCATTATATCCGGTCATGACGCCACCTCCGCCGCCGCAGCAGTAAGAATTGGCTTTGATCCTCCTCATCTCCCTCAAATCGATCCCGGGGATCGCTTTGAGAAGTTGTCTTGGGAGATCAAAGAGGCAATCCTCTTCGTTCAAACTGACATAGGCACCTGCCCAGAGTTGGGTCCCATCTTTATCGACGATAAACTTTGTAAGATGCCTTCCTGCATGGCAGGGGTCGTGGTACGTCACTTTCCAGTCTACAGATTTGGAGAGTTTCAACTGCCCTGACGTGAACAGATCGTATAAGAACTGAGTAATGTGGGTAACCCGAATCCCTTCCATCATCCTTCCATATTCATCAGCCTTGGAATAATCTTTCAGGATGGCTCTGTAACAGCCTGCACAAGAGGTTACGATCGTCTTCACACCTTTTTCATCATGCAACTTCTTAAACATCTCTAAATTCGATTCAGCAATCCTTTGGAAGGCCTCCACATCACCAAGCCTCATGGCTGTGGAACCGCAACAGAGCTCGCTTTCTCCTAAAGTGCCGAAGTCCAGTCCCAATTTGTTGAAGATGGAGGCGGTGGCTTGAGGAATCGCACGCTCTGGAACGTTATAAGCGCCCGTGCATCCGACAAAATAGAGGACCGGGGCAGGTTCCTTCAAGATATCCTTGATAGGCTTTTGTTTCCCTTTCTTGAAAGGCCGGGTCCAATCCAACCTGACCCGTCTTGGACCTTGATAGGGATTATCATAGCTGCTCAGGGATTGAGCAATCACCTTCTGCTTCGGCATGGGCCCAACGCCGTCTGCCACAGCTTTCCGTCTCATCGCCTCGATGATCTCAGGAATAAAGGGCTTGTGATCGAGTTCGCACTGACTCTGGCAACCCCCACACACATTGCATTTATAAATGGCATCCACGAGCGCATCATTCCATTTGAGGTCTCCACTCAAGATCCCTCGGGCAAAGGCGATTTTGCCTTTGGAGGATAAAAACCCCTCAAAACCAAATTCTTCTCCAGCAGGACAGATGGGACTGCTTACTGACGGTGGGCCATATTCATAAGCCTCTTTGCAGGTTCCACAGGCCGTGCATCTCCATAGGATATCTTCTAATTCTTTAAGACTGGGAATGTTCCATTTCATGATAACCTCCATTGAATCATATTTTTACAGGCTTTAGATACCCAATTTTCCGGGGTTCATGATATTATTTGGATCTAAAAACTTTTTCAACCGCTTCATCAGCATCATGTAACCAGGATGTGCCCGTTTATTGATCTCCACAGCAAAGTCAACGGGAGGTTTATAAGGCATGCCTCCATTGTCGAGATCCACTTTTAAACACTCGACGATTGCTCTCCTCGCATTCTCTGTCTCCTTAGGGCTCTGTTTATTAAAAGGAGTCATGGCCCTGAGCATGCCGTAATGGACGCCCCGGTACATACTCATTCTGACGGAAGGCGAAAGATTGTGACCAATCATAATCTTTTTCCATTCTTTATAAATGGGAGCCCATCGATTCGCAGGGGTGAAGGTTCCTGGCCAGGAAATACCCCCTCCTGCCATCTTACAGTAGTTCTTGGTCGAACCCACAATCTGGCTGGGCAATTGTGTTCGAGCTCTCAAAGCTTCTTCTGGGTAATGGGTCACCTGTATGCTCGTTCCCTTATTTTTCTCCTCACTCACAACCTTTTCCCAGATTTCGGTCCGTGCATCTTTCTCTTTCTCCGTGAAGGAAAAGGTAGTGGCATAGCTAAACCATTCCGGAGCATTATCTGGCTTGGGTTTATAGGGATAAGGAATGGGAACCTGTGATAACCACCAGGAGACGGCAGTGAGATCATCACAGATTTCATAATTGCTCAGGTTGAGCATGTATGAATACATGTCATCCACATTATCACAGGAAACGGTGAAGATCTTTAAGAGGGGAGGAATGTGATGAACAGCGATGCCGAGTTTGGTTACAATGCCAGTCGATCCTACCCAACCCTTGAAGAGCCCGTCCATTTGCGGCATGGGCAAACAGCTGTGCCAGGCATCTGGATTGATGGCGCAGGATCCCACTCTGACCAGTTCACCCGTTGGGAGAACGACCTCCATGCTTGTGATCTCCTGACTGTTCAATC
>Ga0209777_10001423_pt1 | contig 34593 bp, 65 predicted proteins | sample FrelakmetHBP12HB_FD_187147 | JGI IMG/M metagenome (GOLD analysis project Ga0209777, IMG submission 187147) | Freshwater lake sediment microbial communities from the University of Notre Dame, USA, for methane emissions studies -HBP12 HB (SPAdes)... | ecosystem: Environmental > Aquatic >...
TAGTATTATTATACCATTTAAAAATATCTTCTATCTTTTTACAGAAGTGAAACCCCCTTTCACAAATAGATAATTCACCTAATAAAGTATAAGTTTTACCGATTTCATAAGTAAGGTCAATACATTTGTAATTGTAAGTTGCTTTGTATGCATTCATAATATTATTATTTCATTTTTTAAATCTATTATATGATTCTCTTGTTATTTTAATATATTCAACATTTCCTATAAATTCTTTTAATGTACGTGAGTTTGTATAACTCATTGCAGATTTTAAATAATCAATAAAATTTTCAATCCATTGATTTAATGTATATTCAACATATCTTTTAGTTGTTATTCCTTCGGATGTTCTAATAACTCCTTTACCCCAATCTCTTTGAACTCCCTTAGTTGACATCCCTCTAAATTTTTTTTGAATTTTAAATCCCCTTTTATATAAATATTCAGCATTAGATTGCGATAATTTAATTCCTTTCCAATAATTAAATCCTGAAGATTCAATTGCTTTATTAAATATTGATCCGATCATAACATAATCTGAACCAAGACAGAGTGCCTTTATAATATCTGAATAATTTTTCATTCCACCATCCGCAATAATTTTTGCCGGATTATTCAAATTTTTAGATTCTTTTTTACATTCATTAATTAATGAACCTAAAGAATATCCAAGAGATGTATTTTGAGTAGTAAGACAGCTTGCACCATTTCCAATTCCTATACGAATCATATTAGCTCCTGCATTAGATAATTCAACATATGTTTTAGGATTTGCTATATTACCAGCCATAATGGTCAGCATATCACCATGTATTCTTTTTGCTTCTTTAATATAATCTTTAAACATCCTAAGATGACCGTTGGCAATATCAATTAATATAGTTATTTCATATTTTAATGGGGAGGTTTCATATAAAAATTCTTCCTTAAATTCATTCAATCCTATTGATCTAAAAAAATATTTACCACGTTGATTTTCACTACTATTTATACTATTATATGTACGTGATAAAAGATTTAATTTCATTGTTAATTCTTTATTTCCCCCATTTCTTGGGAAACAAATATTAATATCATCATTTAAATATGTTTTATAATTATTAATATCAACAACAGTATCCATTGGTGCAGTAAATAATGGTAGATGCTTATATTCGACAATATGATAATAAGGATCAACTTCATCCCTTGAATTAATTGTAGTTTCAATAGCAGGTACTATTAAAATATCATTTAAATCAAATTTTTCTTCTTTCATTTTTTATTTAATATTATTTTTCCCATGTAATACACTTTTAAACCCAACGTTACTATTACCAAAAGACGATCTTGAGCTAATAGTTTCACTCATACCTTTTAAAGTTTTTATTTCTTCATTAAAATCATTTTCAAAAATAATGGTAGAAACTATTAATTCTCTGAGATGTGCTATTGATAAACCTTCCGTTTCTGTAACCCAAAATTCAAGATCAATATTTTTAATATCATTTTCTTTTAATTTATTTAAGAAATATGCTTTTCTTATTTCAGCATTTGGATAATCTAAAAGATATCTTTTATCAAAACGTGATGGGCGGTTTAATATTCTATCTTCCAATCTTTCAGGATGGTTTGTTGTTGCAAGATATACTACATTATTTAACTGATTTATACCGTCTAAAAGATTTAGAAGTTCTGTTTGTGTTGCTTTCGATTCTTCAAATAAACCGTCAATATCTTCAATAATAACCAAAATTTTACGGGTGGATTCTATCACTTTTACTCTGGAAGCGAAATTAGCAATAAAAACGGATAAATCTTTTGAATCGGATATTTTAAAAATTATACCATTATAATTTTCTATCAGATCAATAATAAGCAAATCTGCCAATGCGGATTTGCCATTGCCCGGAGGTCCATATAGCAATATCCCTCTTTTATGTACCAATCCATATTCATTAAATTTATTTTCTCTTTGCCAAAATTTATCAATATCCCCTTTTATCATTCCTAATTGTGGAATAGGCAAATTAAAAAGTTCATCTGTTCTAAAATCTTGTTTTTGATATGCATATTCATTTGCACTCTGAACCCAATAAAAAGAATATATTCCTGCTTTAAGTTTTTTTGTTGTTATAACTTTATTTCTTGGCAAAAATCTTTTATTGCCTATGTATTCATAGCATTCATAATCACGTTGTTCATTTGTTTTTTCATCTTCAGGTTCAGATGTTTCTGTTGATTTCCCTAATTGTTCCTTATCTTCAGCATATCTATTTTTCATATTTTTTCAGTTAAAATAATTAAAAATTAGTCACAAATATAATAAAAAATATTGGGATAATCAAATATTTTATTTATAATTTTCTCATATTTTCACTTTTACTCTGAAATCAACAGACCAACCTATTGGCATATATTTAGGTTTCATAGTTTCAACAAAATGAATTCTCCACATTTTTACAAATTCTTCCAATTTTTCATGGGTATTAAGTTTGGAAACTACATGATATCCATGATCATATGTTAATCTATTTTTTTCTTTAAATTCTTCAAAATCATCATTATATCTTTCTTTCATTAACAAATATAATTTATATAATTGTATATAATTCATTTTTATTAACTTACAAAATGGAATATTACTAAATTTTGATATTTCAAATATAATAATTTTTAATATATTTTGTGGTATTTGATTGTGATTTTTAAATATTGAATGAAATTTTGATAGCATTTTTATTTTATCATTAGTATATTCACAAAGCAGTTTAGTATATTTTAAATTTAATTCATTTAAATTTGGAACATTATATATCTCTGCCATATTATCTTTGTATATAGTTGCATAATGTTCATATTGTTCATGTATTTTATAAGTTACTAATACTACATCATGATGATTTTTTGTTTTATATTCTTTAGGGAAATGAGTTCTATAACAATAAGGAATAATATGGTGTCGTTGTAAATTTTCTCTTTCACCACTAACTACACATCTGATTTCACGACCAGCAAGACCAAAAATTTCAGTATTTTTAAAACCGTATCCTTTGGGTTTAAAAATAAGTTTGATTGAATTTGCCTCTTCTTCTAATTTAATCGCCAAATTTCTGTTTAAATACCACATTGCTTTATTTTCACCACAGGTAAACATGTGATGGCCATCCATATGATAAACTTTCCAGTTTTCATTGTTTAAATTTTTACTTCCTTTTTTTAAGGTTTGTGGCATTTTATATGGAATTCCGTTTAATACTATTTAGTTTTCTATGTGAATATATGATGACCGTCCATATGATGAACTATCCACGAACCAAAGATTCGTGGGATTCGGAGGTCATAGACTCGCCTAACTTTTTATGGGTCAGTCCCACCACCCCCGCATACAGCTTCCATCGAAATAATCTTCCCATTTAATTTTTTTCCTTTCTTCTGGATTTTTATTTTTTATTAATTCATAAAATTTTTTATATGATTCTGTTATGCTTATAATTTCCCAGATTTCTTCCCATTCTTTATTTTCTAATTCAATTATTTCTTCAAGTTGTTCTGAAGTTAAATTTTCTAATTCTTCAATATTATATTTCTTTTTAATTCTTTCAGAATAATTATCATTAATATGGTTATCTAATAATTCAATAACTCTTCTCATTTTTTGAATTCTTAGGTTTTTATTTTCTTCAAGTTCATAACCATATTTTTCAAAATTATCGCAGGTTATTTCCAAACTTCTTTTGAATAATCTTAGATTATAACTATAATCAAACCAATGAAATTGCCATAATGGTTTTCTAAATAACCAAATATTTTTAAAAAATCTTGGTATATCATAACGAAAGAGGGCATAAAATCTATAAATAAGACTTTGTTCCCACATTAATTTTTTTAAGCTTTTATAAAACTTCTCTGAATATGTTATTTCCATGTTATAATTTTATTAAGGAATTTTATAAAATATATTAAATTTTATTGGATTTAACACCAAACCCTCTATTGACTGGTTATTATTTAAAATAACATCATCAACTACATGCTTACGCATTATGTTTATTGCCCCATTTATATCGGAATTTATTAAAATTCCTTTATTACTCTTAAATAATCCTCTTTTTATACGATTACCTAAATATTGGTCATGTTTCTCTATTATTTCTTTATCAAGAGCAGAACATTTAGAAGTATAAGATTCTTCATTAATTATTAAATTAGAACCAATATCTTCCAACTTATATTTTAACATTCCTTTGAATTTATAAAAGGGAATATAATTAAATTTTTGATTATTAATTTTACCAATGTTAATATTTTGTTTCCATAATTCATTATAACCCAATATTACTTCTGAAATATTATTATCCAAACAATAATCTTTTATTCTTTTAGAAGTAATATGAAAGTAATTGTTAATATAATTTTCTCTTTTTAATTCCAATAATTGTAATCTTTTACTCCAATATTTATTATTTTTGATTTTTAATTCTCCCTGATATTTTGCTTTTAATTTATTATAATATCCATTAAATGATTTAAGGGCTTTACCATTAATTATAAATGGTCTGGATACTGTGCTAAAAACGCCTGCAAAATTATTAATACCAAGATCAATACTTATTTTGTTATTTTCATTGTTACTATTATTTATTTTATTAATGTTATTATTATTTTCTTCATATGTTATATATAATTTAAAATATTGTCCATTATTTATTGGTTTTAAAATTATTTGTTTTACTTTACCATTAATTTTTTTATTAAATGGTATAATAATAGGTTTAATATTATTTATTTTACTATAAGTATTACTAACTGTTAATTCAATATATTTCTCATTTATTCTACTATTTTGAAATGTAAAATAAGTATTATATAACCCACCCTTCTTTAAGTATTTTGGTGCGTTAATATTACCAGAATAATTACCATTTTTCTTTTTCTTTAATAATGTAATAAATGATCTGAAATTCTGATCTATAATTTTTATTATTTGTTGTGCTGATTGCGCTGGTAATAGTTTATAATTTTCATTATTTTTAATTTTATCATTAAGTTTAAATCTACCAAGATATTTACCAGCCTCTTTATAATATTCATTAACATTATATAAAGTAAAATTATAGAGATTATTAGAATAGTGGGCATAATTGATTAAATGCCAATAATCTTTAACTTTTATTTTTTTCAATATAATTTTTTCAGTTCTCAATTAAATAATATTAAATTTCTTAATATAAATACATATAAAAATTAAAAAACCAAAATATTTCATTCTATTTAACTTTTATAATTTTATATCCTTTCTTTTTCAGAACTTTTTTTATATCTTTAATTATTTGTTCCTCTTCTTCTGTTGTTAATACAGCAGATAATGCAGTTTTGGTTTTATTCCATCTTGATACAGAAACCGCATTTAATAATAATATATCTAATTTTGAATATTTAAGTTTCATATTTTTTTATTCTATTAATCTAAGTTCCTTTTCTTTAAAATATTTTCTTTTACTAAATTTACCATCCTTTTTTTCAAATACTTCATTTAATAATATCCAATAACCTTTCTTTAAACAGATAGAAACAATAATACCAGTTGTTTTATTACTAAAATCAGGATGTTTAATTAATACTTTTTTTTTTAGTAACTCAATTTGTTCTTCAATAGAAGGGTCATAAGATAATACTTTAGCTACTTTCATATTTTAATTCTATAAAATCTTTTTTTAAAATCTTTAAAGATTTCCCTAAAGATAAGGAATCAAAACCAAATTCGCAAGAACATTGAACGAAATTATTAATATTTAATCTTTAAATTTTTAAATACTTCTTCAAATTTATTTTTCATTATTTAATTTTATGAGTATGAATACTATCTTGTGATAACATATTATCACAAATTAAACATGTTTTATTACTATCTGGAAGATAAGATAATATTTTCCCTTTTTTTCTTGGATATGCAGTTAAAATTGGTTCATTTAAAAACCATATTGCTTTTAAATAATTTTTCATAACTATATTTTGGGTTTCCCCATATATGATTTTAATTCAGCAATTAAATTTTGTTGTACTTCAATAGTTTTTTTTAGTTCTTCGATTTCCATTTCTTTTTCTGATAATTGTTGTTGAAGTCTTTGTATTTCACTTCTTGCACTATCTAAATTACTTTGTAATCCAAAATAATCGTTAGTAGATATATAATTATTGTCCATATTATTTTATATAAAATCTTTTACTAAATCCAAAAAAAATTGTTTTTGTAGAATAGCACCTATTTCTTTTTTAACAAGATTACCTTTTTTAAAAACTAAAAAAGTTGGTACTGATTTTATCATATATTTCATTGAAGTTTTAGGGGATTCATCAATGTCAACTTTTACTACTTTAAATCCAACTGCTTCTTCAGCAATTTTTTCAATAATAGGAGTAACTGCCCGACAAGGTGGACACCAGTTTGCTCCGAAATCAACCAATACTATTCCTTTTTTAATTTCATCTTCGAAATTTACGTCATTTAAATTTTCTACCATAATTTTAATTATTTTATTTTTGATTTTTTAGCAAAAATTTTCCCCATTTTAAATGCTTTCTCAGCAGTAGGTATACCATTTTTTTCAATACTTCCAAATATTGGGTGTGAAGTAAAGAATAATTTTTCTATTCTTGCTCTAGTTTCACTATTATAGTAACCTGTCCAATAACCAATGTCAATTTTTGCAATTTCAATAGCAGTAAGACCATCTTTATTAGGTTCTTTTTTTAAAATCTTTTCAATAAATTTAACATAAGATTTTAAATATTGTTGTGCATCTTCAGCATCTGTTATTTTCATTGCTGGATCAAGGCATTCTCTATAAGTGAGTGTCTTTTTGTTTTCTGGATTAAATGTTGTCATAATTAATTAAATTTAGGTTAAAATTTTATTTATATTTTTTTGTTAATTATCAAAAGTCGGGCCCAAATCCGGGAATGTATAAACAACGTAATGTTTCATTTTCTGCTTGTTCTTGTGTATATCCTTTGGCAAGTCTTTCATTAATCATTTTTTGTCTTAATTCTAATTCTTCTTTAACTTGTGTTTTAAATTCCTCAATGGTTAATCCACGATTTTTTGCCATATTTTCTATTGAATATCGTTTAGCAAGACTCATTTTAGGTTTAAATTCTTTTTCATTCTTAAATATTTCTAATTTAAATTTTCTTTCATTAATTTTTATTAATAATGGTAATATATGAGATAATAATTGTTCTGCCGTTACTATTCTTTCTATTCCATTAGTGGTTTGTATCCATTTATTTTTGTTTTTATGAAATGTTTGTACAAAACCTTTATTAGAGACTATTCTAATAATACATTCATCATTTTTCATATTATAAGTTCTTATTTTTATATTCCTTTTCTGCTTGATATAATTTATATATTATTTTGAATATTGTCATGATTGTTTTTTCATCATTTTTTTCAATCCATATTTTATAATTTTTATATTCTAATTTTTCGGTTACATATGTTTTGAATTTAGTAATTAAATTACCCAATTCTTTACCTTTTAATTCTGGCATTTCTGCCATAATTAAATTGCCATTAAATTTAGCAGAAATCAATTTATCTCCTTCAATTTCTTTTTTCCATTCTTCAATTTGAGGGGTTAAATTAATATTAAAATAAATATCTGCTTTTTTTAAATATTTATCTCTATTCTTAATTAAATATTCATATGAACCATCATAATTTGGTTCGACTGTATAATTAATATCAATTGCGGGATTAGTATTTTCTTTCTGATGATGTGTTTTGATATATTCCAAAAAAGCAGTATAATTTTTACGTTTCTTATTTCTAGTTCTGTTTTGATGATTTAATTTATTATAATCAAAAATTCTTGGATTAAAGTAATATGAATTAATTACAAAATCAAAGATATCTTTTAATTCTATGAATCCTTCATGATACTTTTTAACATCAAAACCAAGAAAATCAAGAATTTTATCAATATCCTGAGAAATTATCTTTTCATAAATTTTACCACCATCTTCATGTCGATATTGAAACTTTAATCCATAATGACCATATCGAAATCCCATTGCAGCTGCAATTCTTCCAATAAAGTTACCGAGTTCATAATTAAAATAATTTATAGACGTTTCAAAATTATTTTCTGAAGAAATAATTAAATCAATTTGTGTTTTTTTATAATCAAATGAAAATACATCACCATTATGATAAATCTCAGTTGGTTTAAATAAATTTTCAATAATAGATTTATAATTAATATTGTTATTATTGCAACATATTATATCAATATCTCCGTAAGATTCTTTATTTTTATATGATTTTATAAGATGCGTTTTTATATAATAATTATTTAATTTTAATATTATTTCATTAGACAATGATAAATATTTATTATTGTCACATCTTTCGATTTGTGCTATTTTTAATGCATTACCCCCCATTGCTTTATATTTTTTGTTGATAAACCCAATTCAACCATAATATTATACGTTTTCCCATATTTTAAATTTACTCTTTTGGCAATTGATTTTATACTTAAACCTTCTTCATTTCTTAATTTAATTATTTTCATTTTATTCTCATCTGATATTTTAATATATGATTTAGATTTTTCTCCAACCAAATTAGATTTTTTTCTAGTAGCAATCATTTTTTCAATATGTTCTTTCGTTTTTTTATAATCATATCCTCTAAAAACGACACCATTATTTTTTAATCTTAATCTAACTACTTCAAATGATAAATTATATTTATTACATATTTTTCTAATTGACATGCCAATATTATAATCATTAGTCATGTTTTCTATTTTATTACTATCTAATATTATTTTATTTGTTGGTGGTTTTCTTTTTAAATTTATTTTATTTTCAATTAAAATACTTTTAATTTTATTTTCATTTAAATTAAGTTTATTAGCAATATGTTTCATATACCAACCTTCTTTATATAGTTTAATAATTTCATTAATTGTTTCATTATTTAATTGAATATAATTGATTGGTGGTTTATTAATAATTAATATATTTGTTAAACAACCAGTATTATTACATCTCCTACCAATTAAACTAATTAATTTTGTTTCTAAAATATACGCATTTTCTTCTGATAAATTTTCTTCAATTTTATTAATAATAATATTTTTACCCGATTCTCTAATTTTTTTTATGACCCTATATTTAAATGTATTTTCTGTATCAAATTCATTTTCATATAAATGTTTTAAATATCTATTATTTTTACCCTTACCAATATAAAAGGGTTTATATTTAAAATTATATTTCCCATAATTATAATTACCTTCTTTTCTCGTATCAAGATAGACATATACATAATAATTATTTTCTTTTTCCATAGTATTTTTATTATAAATACTATGGAAATCAGTAAAAGATTAATAATATTTTAAATTACTCAAATCATTATTCGAATAATATGATTCTTTTTCAAATTTTAAAATAAAATTAATTTGGAATTCTTTGTAATCAAAAGAAACAACATTTTGATTAATATACATTTCATTTGGTTTGAAATGCTTTTTAATAATGTCAATAATTTTTCTGTTTTTTAATGATTCAGATAAAATTAAAACATCCAAATCACCATAATCTTCTTTTGCTGAATACGATCTTGGTATACAGTTTTTAATATCTAAATAATTAAGAATCTTATTTACTTTGAAAGCAATTTGTGTATATTCTAATGGTGAATATCTACGAGTTACAACAGATAAAGCATTTCCTCCCATTTTATTTATATTAATTTAAAGTATTAATAGACATAATATTGTCTATATCACTAATATCTTTTGTTAATCTATAAAAATAATTTACAGTCCACATTTCTTGTGCTTCTCGGTAAACCCAAGCAAGATCAATATCATCCATTGCTTCTAATAATTCTTTTGGTAACTTTTCATCTGGAATATTAAATTTATTTCTATATTTAACTATGTCATTCATAATTTTCTCTCTTTCAAAAGAATCAAGATTTCTTTTTTTAAAAACTACTATATCAAAATATATTTTTTCAGCAATCATTATTAATATATAGTTTTAATAAAATTAATTATTGGTGAAAGATATTTTTCGACACAATGTTTACAAACAACGGCATTCCATATTTCAATATCTTTAGTTTTATCATTAGATGCCCATTCGCCAGATAATTCCATTCCTTCAAATTTTTTATTAATATCATGTTCATCACGATCACCATCTGATTTCATTGGTTCAAAAATTGGTTTCATGCAATCAGCACCGCAAATATCGCAGGTTGCTTCAATAATTTTTGGAATATAACCATCTAACCTTATAAGTTTCTTTTTAATCATATTATTTTTTTATTTAATTTACTATATTGATCTAAATCTTTCAATATCAATATCATTTTTTAAAAAATTATTCATTATATAAATAAGAAATTCATTTATTTCATGTAAATCCAAACCTTCTATATATTGATAAGATTCTTCAGTTTCACTATTAAAACTTTTTACTTTATGTGATAATCTTGGTTGGTTTTTACTATCAAATCCCAAAGCATATGTTCTATTATCAATAGTTATTTCTTCTCCTCTAGATAATGCTTCTAAAAAATCTATAAATTTTTTGTATGGTCTTTCTTCCATAATACAAATATAACAAATTATATTTAAATAAGCTAAGTGTACCCAAAATTCTGTTTTCGGTTCAAAAGAACTATAGTATCATTTGTCTATCGGCACTAACCCGACTATTATAGACCTGCATTTCCATCTAAGTCTGTTTAGCTTGCTCCCTTTGCAGTATAACGACTTTTAAATCTTCCGCATTCATGCAGTGGAGTTTTGAGGTTCCTCTCCTTAGAGTGATACTTCCTTTGATTTATTTAAATATAATCTTTTTAAAAATATATACGTAATATAAAATAAAAAGGTTACAAAAATAATAATTAATTTAAATTACCAGTAAATCCCAAATTACCAGTAAATCCCCTTTCTCCGCTAGTAAAATGCCCATTAGTAATGTTATAATCAACATCTGCTAATTTTTTACCACATTTTTTACAAAATCTACCACCAGTAGTAAACGATGGTTCATGATATCCACCATCCCAACATAAATCGGGGTTATAAAGAGGAGGATTAGAAGGAATAAAATAAACAGGAGGATTGGGAATATACGTATGTTTACCCCATACTAATTGATTAGTTTGAAGAAGTGTTATTAAATTATCTTTTTGTTGAATTAATTTTTCAAGTTCTTCAATCCTTTTTTTTAATAATTCTATTTCTAAATTTTCCATATTATTTTTATTTATAATAAATACAATTTTGTTATGAAATAGATTAAAAAAGGGATGTGTAATCATCCCTTGTCTTTTCATTTAAAGTAAGCAAATTACAACCAACTCACATAACGTATTTTAATCTGTGGTCTTTTGTTTTTTCCGTAGCAATATAATGACCTTCATTACGAAGATCAGCAATTGTTGCTGTCAAATTTTTCAATTTGAATTGTTTTCGTGCAACAACTTTTGTTACTGCATTTCCACTTTGCAAATAGCTTAAAAGTTTGCTTTTGCGTGATTCTCCATTTCTACTCATAATTACTTTGGTTTTAAAAGTTAAAAATAATTTTAAAGAACAAATATATATTATATTTAGTTAATAATCAAGTTTTTATTAAAAATATTATTGGTTCTTTGCTAATTCTTCCAATTCTTTAGCTTTATTTAGATACCATTCTATTTTTTTCTCTTCTCTTTTTATATCTTCATTAGGTTTTTTACCCATACGATCTTGATATTTAAAAGCAGATATTTTGCACCATAATGCCACTTCTTTTATTGTCCAATAATCTAACATTCTTTCCCATGTTTGTCTACCATCATTTTGAATATAATGTGGTGGATTTATAAAATCATATTCTTTTAGTTCCATTATAAAATTTTAACTTTAAACAATTTTTCCAAGTCTCTTAATGGTGCTTCAAATTCTCTTGATTCAGTAGTAATATGTTCATCTATAGAATAAACTTCCAATTCAATTTCTTTCATATCATAATCTTTTATTGCTTTTTCAATTTCTTTGGGGGTTTTGGGTCTTCTTGCAGTTACAAAACTAAGAAATGCTTTTAAATAACCCGGTTTACAATCTGGATGTGAAACAATACGCAATGATCCATGTGCACGTGGATCGTTATCTGCCCGTAAAATCCATCGTTTATCAATATCTAATTCAGAAATGAAACCAAAAATTTCTTCCCAAAAACGTTTTTCAGTTTTTTCTTCTAAATCGTCAATTTCTTCTTCCATAAATTAATTATTAAAGGATTCAGATGGAATTTTTCTTTCGGGACAACCATGTATTTCCATTGCACGAACTGCTAATGCTGCAATTTTTCTTATTTCACTCATAGTTTCATCTTTATCTAATAAATAATTTGAAACCTCAGCCTGTTCTAAATGGAATTTAATATAATTTAACCATTCTGCTGGAAACTTTTCTTCATCAGGAATTGCATCAGCTCTTTTATTAGTCTTCCATCTCCAATCCTGATAATCACGTTCTTCATTAATATGTTTAAAAACTTCCGATCTTTCCATAATATTATAATTTATTTTTTTCTATTATTTTTTCGAGATAATTTTTGAATTTTATTTTTCTTTTTACGTTTTTGTTTATAACCACTACCAAAATTTTTCTTAGTATTATAAGTTAAAAATTTAGACATAACTAATGCTTTATTTGTTAATATTTCAACTTGTTCATCAGTAAGCTCTTTTATTTCTTCATCAGAAACGACTTTTTTATTATTAACAAATTTATAAATTGATTTTCTTTTTTTAAATTTAAGATAATCTTTTATTTCTTCTATTTCTTCTTCACTAAGATTTTTAATTTCTTCCTCAGTATAATTTCTTTTTTTCATTTGACGAAGATATTTCTTAATTTCGTCATAAGTCAAATCAATATCATCTTCTTTAACTTCTGGAGTTTTTGTTGATTTATTTTCTTTTGTTAAATTAATATCGGATGTAAAATCTTTTTCAAGATTTTCTTCATCTATTAAATCAATATCTGTAGTAGCAGTTTCTTTAGGAAGTTCTTCATCTAATGCCTTCTCTAAATCATCAACTATGTTATGTTCCATTCTTTTTCTAGCATCTTCAACTATTTCTTTAAGCATTTCTTCCTTTTTTTTATTGGATTCATCAACTAATACTTTAAGGGTTTCTTGATTATCATTATTATTTAATGACAATTCTTCACTATTCTTTTCTACCATATTTGCGTGTGTATTAAAAAATAAAATTATTTATAAAGTACAAAATTAGTAACTTGTATTATAAAAAACAAGAAAAGGGGAAAGAAATTTCCTCTTATATTATAATACACCAGTTTTTACCTTTTTCTGGATCATGTTTCCAAACATAATATTCTTCTTTTTTTTCGGGATAAAATTTCCCACTACGAATCAAAATATCACATTGACCTTGATTTAATGATTCTGGCATTTGCCCCTCAATATATGCTTTCATACAATGATACGATCCAATTGGTTTATCTAATGGTTGACGAATTTCACATGAATCATCATAATAAAATTGTTCCACAACTTCCTTATACCATATTTCTAAAAAATTATTATCATATTCTCTTGCATGTTTTGCTTCTTCTTCAATATATTTCCAAGTGGAATCTTCTCTTTCTTTATTATTGAGATATGTAAATTTAAGTTTAATTCTTTTTTTTATTTCATCCACATCTCCTTTTAAATCCCAAATTAATGTATCATAATCATAACTATAAATATCAATTTTATATCCTTCCGTTGAAGTAACAAGTATTAAATTTTTATAATTTGATTTTTCATCTGGATTTAATTTTTCAAGATATTGATATGAACCATCCCAGTATCCTGCTTTTGATTCGGCAAACCAAGGAGCTCCACCACCGGGAAGACGAATATATCCTTCACCAGTAGGGTCTTCTTCTTGTAACATTTTTATAAAATCTTTTGTTTTCATTATTGTATTTTTTGTTTTTTAGATAATCTTATTTTGTAGTAATCTCCTTTTTCAGTTTTATATTCTTGATATGCTTTAATTGCAGCATTACGTGCTTCAACATATTTTTTTCTCATTTCAATGATTTTTAATTGTTTTTCAGGATAATTTAATGATATACGTATTGATGATTTTAAGATTTTAGAATATATGAAATGTAAAAAAAGATTTACCAATCTTAACGATGGTTTTTTATAATATCCATTAATAATATTCTTTATTTTTTTTAATTGATTTTTGGATAAATTCTTAATTCCTATTTTTATATCAAGGTCATCATTAATACCATGCTCACTTAATATTTCTTTAGGATGTTTGTTGAATATGAATTCATTAAAATGTGCAAATTTACAAATTTCATCAATTGTTTCTATTGTAACATCAATAATATTATTATAGCTGTTTTCGGTTATTTTTTGTGTTTTTTCTAAAGTTTCCATAATATATTTTTTTCTATTATAAGTTATAAATTTTGTTAAAGTTACAAATATTTTCTAATATAATTAAATATTTGGAAAATATTTTCTAATATATCAACATTTTAAAAGAATTTTTAATGTTAATATATTTACCGCATTTTTTAAAATGAGGTAAATATTTGATTTTAGGGTGATCTTATCTAGTACATATGTTTATTATTTATTTTTCTATATCTTCTGTATAATATTCTTTTATTTCGGGTTTATAACAATTTTTTAATGCTAATGGTAAACTTGACACCATTTTTCTATATTGTGGTGTTCCATAAAAACAAATTGCCGTCATTTGATTATGATGATCTGGTTCATAAAAGGCAATAATAGGGGCACCTGATATTTTTAATTTATTATAAATTTCTATTAATGATTGTTCATTTTGAGTTGAAAGGGAGATTAAATTGTTTGAATTTTCTTTCCAAGAATTAAAAAATATTGGAAGTTGATGTGCGAAATCTGCTAAAGCATGTGCCGACATTACCAATTGATAACCAGCTTTCATGTTTCTGTGTGTAATTGTTACTAATTTTTCATTTACCTATGTCATATTTTTATATGTTTTTTATATCATTTAGCTATATATACGTACAAATTTAAGTAAAGTTACAATAAATGCCAAATATTTCCAAAAAAATTTTTTATGGTTTCCCATATTTTTCCCATTCTTTTAATATTCTTATATGTTCTTTTGCTAATTTTTTTGCAGATTTCCCTATAGCAGCAAGTATTTTATTATCTTTTTTATTTTCTCTCCACATTTTATTTTTTCTTAAACCTGCATTAGTAAGCATAGTTATCATTTCCATTTCGATACTTATTTTATATCTAATCTCTAATGAGGTCTCTTTTAATATTTTATTAATTAATGATGTCATATTTAATTTTTAAAATGTCAAATTTTTACAAAAAATTTTTAATTATCTTTTCATTAGGGATAACTTCCAATCTGAAAGCTTCTTCTAATTCTTGCTGATATTTTGGATAAATATGTTTTTTACAAAACCGTACTAATGAAGTAACTTCATAATCTATAAATTGAATTCCTATTCCTGAATCATATTTTTTTATTGCTCCAAGTAATATATTTTCATAATCCCGTGCTGTCTTTTCTGCAATTGCTTCATTAATCATTCCCATAATTATGTTTTTTTTAAATAATCATTAAATTTTATTAAACATCCCTTTTCTATTGGAACCTGAACAAAATTAAAACCAGATTTTAATTTGAATCCAATAAATACTTCTTTTTCAGTAATATTAAAAATACCAATATTAGTTGCTTCTATAGGTATTAAAGGTTCTTTTTCTTTATTTTCTTTCATAGTTTCTTTTATCCCAAATTCTCTAATACATTCACCATTGTAAGTATAACACTTTCCATTCTTTAATGTAATAAATAATCGTAAATATTTATTTTTAGATGAATATATTTCCGATTTACTTGCTTTATTAATTAATTCAAATATATCTATTTCATCTTCCCATAGAGTAATTCCTGTTGGATCAATAATAGTAATTTTTATAATATTTTCATTATTTTTACACATAATATTTATTTTTTAGTGTGCCAAAGAAGATTCGGACTTCCAACTCAATTTTTAGAGAATTGCATGATAACCAATTTCACCATTGACACTTAATATAGTATTTATTTAATTTTTTCAAGATATAATTTAATAAATTCATTTATTAATTCTTTTTTATGTGTTATTCCAATAAATAAATTATCATCAGTAGTAATAGGAATAGGATTTTCCCAATGATGATCATCTGGATATGGATTTTTATCAAAAAAATCAATAAGTTCATTAAATTGATTTACCGTAAATCTACTATCCAGTTGAAATATTAAATTATTCTTATATAATATTTCGTGCCATTCTTCATATGAATTTTTTGAAAAATCCCAAGATATAGTAACATCATCAATATTTAATGATGTAATATAATTTGAAAGATCGGTGTCAATTTTATTTTTAAATATATTCATAATTTTTCATTTATTGTCTTCAAATCCAAAATATTTTTTTCTTAATATTTCAAAGTTAGATAAAGAAATTGACATTATTTTGAAAATTCCATTTTCTTTTCCAACCCTATATAAATATCTTTCTCCCACATGTATTATTTTTTGTAAATCATTATCATTAATATCATAAGTAACTCTATTTTCTGATGATATGTTTTCCATTATATATTTATATCCATCACAAGGTCGATCATACTGAGAAATCGGAAATGTTTGCTTTAAAAGAACAAATTTATTCATTTATTTTTTATCCTTTTCTGCTAATTTAATCGCTTCAAGTGCAATATCCCACCTAACATATCCAACATTTGGATTAATATTTTTTTTCTTAATTCTCCAAAATGTTGGTGGTCTAAAAATAATAATTTATAAGCATCTTCACTTTTAACATTTTCGGAGTTTCGAATTGTATCCCAATCATCCCATTTTTCTTTGAAAAATTTATTATTCATTATTTGTTTTGCCGATGGTAATCTTTTGTATTTTTCCATTTGTTTTATTTTTTAATATTATTCCAATGTTATTTTTAGCCCCATTTTATTTTTCATATATAATAATATTTCAGCATTTCCTTTCGCATCTTGAACTGGCATGTGGCTATGATTTGTAATACTTAAATGTTTCCATTTTGCGTAAGCATCTTTTACCAATCCACAATAAAGATCACCAATCCTGCGTCCAGAATATCCGAAAGGATTATCAAGAAGGTATCTGTCAAAATAATATGATATCCACATAGAATCAAAAGATAGATTATCTGAAATAAAAACTGGTCGTCCTGCTTTATTAGTGGATTTAACCCAACAATAAAAATCGTGTATTGCTATTGAAGGAATTGGAAATTTTTCATGTTCTTCTCTTGAAAATCCGCTAATTGCCAATGCTTCTGGATTCCAAGTATCTGAGATAGGGGCAGTTTGCCCATAGAAGGTGTCTTTTAATCCCTCAGTGACACGAACAGCACCAAAGCATACAATTGATCCTGTTGCTGGTGTAGTATTGTCTGCTTCAATATCTACTACGTAAAAGCTCATATATTATAGATTAGAATATTCTTCAATACGAATTTTATCACATTTTTTACATTTAAAAACAATTATTATTTTTGTTCTAATCATATCGGCAGTACATCTTACTGTTTCAAAACCCATACCTGCTTTCATAGCTATTTCAAAAGGGCTTTCAATTTTATAGTCTTTTATGATTTCATAATCATGTTTATTAAAAATATTACACATAGTATTTTATTTATATTTTTTATAAAGTATTTCAGCATCTTCTTTTACTCTGCAAATTGCTATAGTTGTTCTTCCTTCAATATTACTTTTTGCCCATCATAATAATCAGACCACATACATACTACATAATAATTATCATAAAGAGAATAACGAAGATTTTTAATATTATCGAACCAATTCTTTGCTAATAAAATTGCAATAATAGCAAATCTGTCTACTTTTGATTTTTTGCTTTTAATTATATTTTCCATTAATATATTAATTTTTATTTTCAATTATTTCATAATAATATGGTATCCATTTATGGAAACCATTTTGATTACTATCTGATCCAGTAGAATAATAAGGATTATACATATCAACTTGTCTTGCACAAATATATGGTTTTCCTGATGCAGCATAATTACTACCAATAATCATACTAACATCCCAAGTATTGCCATCAACATCTTTATAATAACCAAGAGACATTGGTTTCCGTGTAAGTTTTAATGTTTTGATTTCTCCTTTATAAGGAGAAGTCCACGATAAATTAAACATATTTATTTTTATTATTTTTTATATAATTTATTTTTTACAATGATATCAATCCATGCTTTAATAATTTCTTCTTTAATATCTTCATCAATATTTCCCCATTCTTGACGTAATCCTCTTCTATCATTTAAATCATGTATTATTTCAAAAACAATTTTTTCATTTTTATTCCATTTTTAATGCAGTATACCAATTTTTTGAAAATACTTTTGCTGGTTGTTTAGGTTTTCTTGATCTTAATCCAAGAGTTTGTTTTTCTTTATATTTTTTTAACTTTTTTTTATATTCATCTTCTAAATATTGGATTAAAGCTAAATAATAACAAGATGCAATTGGAACCTCATATCGAGTTTTTTTGCCTTTAACTCTGAATTCAAGCATGTCACCAGCTTTTAATGTTGCAATCACTTTATTGCCTCTTCTATCACAAACTCTTAAAGTTTCTCTTTTAACATCTTTAGTCAATAATGTTGCCATAGTTGTTTTTATTATATTATACGTAAAAAAAATAGAAAGGTTACATTATTTTTTTCCAGATTTAATATCTTTTTTTCTTTCTTCTACCCTTTCTTTTACTTTATTTAGATGTTCAATAATTTTTTCAAATTTTGGTATATCATCAATATCTAAAATTATTTCATCAAAAGCACCATAACGGCATTGATATCCAAATATGTATTTAATGCCATATTTTAATCTTTTCCAAAATGGTTTTTTTGTTAAATGAATATCACAATATACTTCATTATATAGAATGATATCTTTATCATCTAATTGGTATTTATTATTAGATGAAAGAATATCATCATCATATTTAAAAAGTAATTGATGTTCGGATGAACCGCAATCACAAAGAATTATTTCATGTTGTTTAGTCATTTGTTTTATCAATAGTTATATACTATCATTTTTAGGGTTAAATTATTTTTCGAATATTCGAGTTTTTTAATATTTTCTAAGTATTTATATATATGAAATTGACATTGCAAATTAAACTTCTTTCTACTGAAGAACAAAGTAAATTTCTTCTTAATACTATTAAAGAAGCAAATAAAGCTTGTAACATTATTTCTGATATTGCTTGGGATAAACAAATTTTTAATCAATTTAAACTTCATCACGAATGTTATCATTTGATTAGAAACTGTATTAAACTTAGTGCTGAAATAGTTATAAGATGTATTAGTAAAGTTGCTGATAGTTATAAAATCAATAAAAAAGTTAAATCTGTTTTTAAACCATTGGGTGGCATTACTTATGATTCCAGAATACTTAGTTATAGACCTAATAATATTATATCTATCTGGACTACTGAAGGAAGAATAAAAATACCATTTGTTTGTCATAATACTAAGTACCTTCCTTATATAAAAGGAGAGGCAGATTTGGTATTTAAGAAAGATAAATATTATATCTTTCAAACTGTTGAGGTTCCTGAAGATAAAATTACTAATGTTGAAGAATTTATTGGTTGTGATTTTGGACAAACAGATATTGTAAGTTTGTCTGATAGAACTAATTATAATTCCAAACAACTTAAAGAGATAAGAAAAAAATATTCTAAAATAAGAACCAGTGTTCAAAGTAAAGGCACGAAAGGAAGTAAGAAACTTTTGAAACGGCTTAGTGGCAGAGAACATAGGTTTGTTACCATAACTAATCATACAATAAGTAAACAAATAATACAAAAAGCAAAAGAGGAAAATAAGGGAATTGCTATTGAAGATTTGACCTATATTCGTAGAACGGCAAAACCAAAAAGTAGACAACAAAAGACCGAATTGAATCGTTGGAGTTTTTATCAACTTCGTAATTTCCTTACTTATAAATCCAAACTTAATGGGGTTCCATTGATAATAGTCCCCCCTGCCTATACTTCTCAAATGTGTAATAATTGTTTTCATATTGGTGATAGGAATGGTAAATATTTTAGATGTAAAAATTGTGGCAATATTGGTGATGCAGATGTAAATGCTGCCCGTAATATTGCTACATGGGGTTGTATTGTAAACCAGCCTGAAAAATCGAGCATGTTGAGTTGTACTTTGCATGTTTAGGTTTAAAATTACATTTTATAGATATAATAATTTACTGAACAATTTGATGGTTATGTTATCTTGGATCATTTTGATGATATTAATATTTAAAAGTATTTTTCATTAATTAATTTTAAAATTGATCATCAAAAAAATTATAATCAATATTATCAGTTCCATATTCATCTAAATTATCTTCATTTTCTATAAACTCCTTATCATCTTCTGGAAATCCAAACATATCATCATCTTCTGTAGGTAGATTTACAGCAGGATCATTTTCACTTGGATCATCCTCATAATAAAATGAATCTTCTTCTTGATGTTCATTTTCATCAAAATCATCGTTTAAATTGGTAATTTTTTTTCTTGCCATGTTGTTTATTTTTTTATTGGATATCTTCTAATTTTTCTAAATCAATATTATAGTTTTTTGAAATTTCTTCTTTGCTATATGCATAACAGGCATATTCACCATATGCATTTTCATATAATACGATAAACTTTTTTTGAAATAAAAGTTCACCGGATGCTGGTCTGAATATTGATATTTGTGCATCATTATTTTCAATTGTAATAGTGACACCTCTTCTTTTTTTAATCTGAGTTTTCATAAATAGTTCCGTTTTTTACAAAATTAAAGAATTATATTAAAATAACAAATAAATTTACAAATATTTATCATATAATTCTTTGGGGAATATATTTTTGTTCTTTTTAATATATTCATATAAAGGTAGTAATATTTTTTCTAAATTTTCAAAATTAAGTACTTTTAATTTCATTCTTGCAAAATCATTTGAATTTTTTTTATGATTTTCAAAATTATCTGGATTATTTATGTCCCCACTTTGTTTATGTCCGGCAATAAAATCATCATCACTCCAATTAAAACAATATGCTGGAATATAAAGGGTTTCATTTTCATTTAATTCACCTAAATCTCTTAATTTAGTATACCAAGATAAATTTTCATATCCACTATCATATCGAAATCCAAACTCACGAATAGAATCCATTTCAACAATAATACTTGCTTCCAAAGTATTTTGTACCAATTCTAATTTTTCCTTTGTCTTAAAAAAAGATTTTTGAGGTTTCCATGCTTTTTTATTTATTCTTTGTATTTGTTCGATAGCTTGTTTTAAATTAAAATGTAAATAAAAATCATCGTCATCCCATAACATAAAATATTTGCCATTTGCATGTGTTACTGCATCTCTGCGAATAGCACCTGTATTTGTATATGGCATTTTAGTTTGATAATCAATTGCATTATTAATGACAATAATATTTTCATTTTTTAAATTGTTATTCAATTCTAAAGGATATGCGTAATCAGTATTAAAAATAATTAATTCTTTATCTTTATAATTTTGATTTAACCACATTGAAATTATTCTTTCAATGCAAGTAAATCTTCTATATGTTGTTGTTATACAACTTACCATAAAAACATTTTGCGGAAAGTAGAAGATTTGAACTTCTGATACCTTTGCAAGTATATTAATTTTCCAAACTAACGCATTAGACCACTCTGCCAACTTTCCAAATATATAAAAAAGGGGGAATTATTATATTCCCTCAGTTTTTTATTAATTATTTAATAATAAATTATTTTACCATTTTTAGCAAAACAATGAACTATTTTTTTCCAAATGACACTATGATTTAAGATTTTTTTACAAGCAGAAAATCCCTTTCTTTCTTGCAATTCTTTGGGAACTAAAACAATTGAAAACTCAAATCCTCTAAAATCAGTTTTAGATTTTTCTGATAAAATATCTTCTATTGTTAAAACTAAAATATTCCTATTATCACCATATATTATGGTCGAATTTGTTTTGGTATTTCTTTTAGAATGGTTAATTAATAATTTCATTTTATTAATTCTAATGTTTTATTGTCAACCTCAATAATTTCCATATAATCATTTTGTTTTTTATCAGCAAGAGAAATAGTTATTTCGTTCATCTCATTATTATTTTCCCCTCTTTTTTCAATATATAATAGATTATCTCCAAGAACAATCATTTTTAATTTAGTTGTTTCTCCAAAAACATCTGAATTTAAAACAACAGGAACTCTAAAATAATTTTGAATATCAGAATTATTTGATTTAATGGAAAATAAATATCTTAACACAGGATTAATATTTTTTATTACTTTGGTATTTTCTTCATTATATATTTTAATTTCCTTTTCAATTTTTCTTGCAGCTTGCTCTTCAATAATCAAATATCTGCTTTTAGTAAAATTTTCTTGCCATAAAAGATTCATTCTATTATTAACTAAACTAATTATATTACTTAATTCTTTTGAGAAATTAATGTTTTTTGTTGCTTTATCAATAATTTTATATTTTTTTATTTGTATTTTTCCTTTAATAATATTAATTAACATCATTAATTTTACTCTATATTTATAGAGAAACGGATATTTGATTTTAGGAAAATTGTATTCTTTTTTCATGCGCTTTTCTTATTTATTGCAGTCTTTTTTATTATTTGTCTATTTGCTTTTTTAATAACACTAATATCTTCTTTAATATTTATATTTTTATTATTAAAAATTTTTAAATTATCACTATTTTTTTCTTTACTTATTTTTTTAAGCATCTTTAAAATGGCATTTTTCTCGTCATTATTCATGTTCTTAAAAAATTTAAATAAGTTGGGTGATGGTTATGATCCATCGTCTCCAATTTACGGGATTGGAATTTTCCCCTATTAAACTAATCCAACATTTTATATAAATACTTATTATTTTAAACCTAATAATATTTTATTTATTCTTTTTCTACACAATTGCAAAATTGATCACTTAAAATTTTTTGTTTATGGCAATAAGGACAATTGACTACTAGGTTAATACCTAAACCATCAATAAATTTATTACAATTAAGAAGCATTTCTGCTAATTTTTTTTTTGGTGTTTTCATATATACTGCCAGTTTTTCTTTGTCTGTTAATATTGCTCTTTGCATATATGATGTTATTAGTTTTTCTTTTTTCATATTAGTATTTTATTTTCTTTCACTAATTTTAAATTCACTAAATTTACAAATCTGGATATCTATCGAAGGAAGAAATAAGTTATTATTTTTAGTAGCATAATTTTTAATTGTATATCCTATAAAATTTCCAATTGTTTGTTCATCATTAATACTACCAAATATTGGAAATACCTCTGTGTCTTTTATAAACCAACTGTCATAACTATCAACTATAAAACGATAATTAATTTTTAATACTTTATCAGCTCGACAGTTGTAAAAATGATAATCAGTAACGGGAAAAAGAAAGGATTGAAAATTAAAAACATCATTTAAAAATTCTTTATGTTTATTTACAATGCCAAATAATATATTATTTAAATCATTAGAATAATAAATACATAAAAGATCATTAGCATTGATTTGATTAATAATACTATTATTCCCATAATATTTAGTCAGACTTTTTCCAAATAAATCTATTTCAGTAAATATTTCCATGCTCTTCATTTTAAATAAAAAGATATACTAACCAACCCAATCCTAACATTAATGTTAAAGTTATAATCCATCTAAAAAATATAGTAGTAATTTCAGCTATTGTATTTTCTTTATTTTTTTTTAAATTAAGAGTTTTAATAAAAAGACTGACAAATAACATTAATCCAATTGCTTGTGGATAATTAATATTCCCAAGATTAAATATATTCATTATAAACCATTTCCAATATTTAATGAAAATAAATGCATTTGCAAATGTGGTAATTACTGCAAGGGTTAAAAGATATATAAGTTTTCCAAAATCTTCCATGATAATTAGGATTTTAATTAATAAATTTTTTAGTTGAAACAAAAATATATAAAAATTAGTATATTGTCAAGAAAAAGGTTAAAAATTATTGGAACTTTTCTATTTTATATTTTTATATTGATCGTAAAATTTGGAATCAGGATCAATTTTAAGGAAGGTTATATGATTTTTCTTTAAGAAATCAACAAATTTTCCCTTACCTATATTGGTAATAGATTGTTTATATAATTCTTTAAGTGTTAAATTATCATTATTAATAATACCAACATATTTAGTATTATTTTTTAAAGTTTCTGGTAACATATTCCAAAATTCTTCTTTGTTTAACCAAAACCATGCTCTTGCTTTCCATTTTAAATGTTTATCTCCTTCCTCATCCCATAATATATAAATTGATTTATTTTCTTCATTTGCTTTCTCTAAAAATCCCAATTTAAATTTTATATAATCTTTTAAATTTGCAATTTTATTTTTTCTCATTTCATCTGTCATCATTTTTAATATAGAACGAATAATAGGATCAGGATTGGATTTTTTGTTATGAATTTCAGCAGATAATCCATTATACATATCATCATGTTTGTAACTAGCCCCCCATTCTCTATATCCCTTTTCTTTTGATTGCCAATTTAATTCATTGGATTGTTTTATCAAATCATCTTTGAAATTTTTAATATTTTCTGGTTTTTCATTTTTAAAATAATCATCTATTAATTTAAATAATTTATTTTTATTATCTTCATTATTATAAATTATGTATTTTCCAACATCTTTTATAAAATATGATTCATATCTTTCACTTTCTTCTTTTTTTTCTCCTGTTAAATTAAATGAATTAGGATCAACTGTTTTAGTTTTATTTTGAAGTTGAAAACTATTATAGTTATTATAAAAATATATTGGAATATTATATTTTTTTGTTAATAATATGATATTGTTAATATCATCTTTAGAAATATATTCACCAAAACGTTCTTCATTAATATAAATATGAATTTCTTTTATATATATTGAAGCATTATCTATTGTGGGTTTATCAATAAAAATTCTATCTTCCAATTCATTTGATAATAACGCTTCTTTATAATGCTGAGGATCGGTCCAATCTTTACTGCTTGTTGACCATTCCCAATAATCAATTGGACCGCCTTTATATTTTTGATTTAATTTATTTCCATCAAGAACAATTGCAACATTATTGCCATGATGACTTGCATATCCAGTTAAACCCTTTGTTCTTTGCATTGAAAAATAATAAAATTTACCTTGTGTTTTTTTGAAATCTGCGTGAGTACCAATATTTGTCGAAGCATGAAATTTATTTTCTTTTAAAATGTTTAATAATTGCTGAAAATAGGTATAATGATATACAATATTGGATAATCCTTCATTGATAGTTTGTAATTCTTCTTTTATTATATTTTTAAGAAATGATTCTTTTATAATATGTTGTTTATTTTTATTTTCATTGGTTGAATTGGCATATTTCCATAATTTGTATAATTCTCTTTCTGATTGTGGTACAATATTATGAAATTTTCTTTCTAATTCTTTGGCATATTTTAAATTGTAAACTCCCATCTGCTTTAACTGCTTTGCTTTGTCTGGAAATAAATATACCTCGTTTCCAAACCCCCTGCTAACCTGCTTTAAATACCTCGGTTCAATGTCTGAAGCATCAAAAAGAACTGCATACGGTCTTTTAACTTCTCTTTTATCGGTATATGGATTGGTATTGTAATATCCTTCCCAATATTCTAAATCTGAAGTTAACATTATTGCTCCCTTATTTATATTACCACCTCCACCAGCAGACATAGAACTCATATCCCTTGGAGCAATCTCAGTAGATATAGTAAACGCTGGATTGGTGGTTAAATGCCAATAATATCCATGATAAATATCAATAGAATATAAATTACTAAAATCATCAAAATTACTAAACTTCCTTGCTTGCTTTACTAAAGTAGATAAAGGAAATCTGTTGTAATTTGTATTGTCCATAAAATGTTTTATATAAATACAAAAAAAAGATAGTAATTGTTGCGTGGACGGTGGAAATCGAATCCACATTATCGGATTTTCAGTCCGACACCTTGACCACATTGGTTACATCCACAAATATTAGTACCTTTGGTGGGACTCAGACCCACATAAATTCGCTTAGAAGGCGAATGCACTATTCAATTATGCTACAAAGGCAATTAGTACCCCTGACAAGATTCGAACTCGTATCTTTTGATTCGTATTCAAATATTCTTAATCCATTGAACTACAGAGGCAAATAAACTGCTTTTATATGATAGGATTCGAATCTATAACTTTCCCTCCAGTGGGTATGTTTTGCCAATTAAACTACATATTAAGCAGTTCCTATATAGATGCGTCCATCTATACGTTCAATATGATAATAATGCGTCCATTAGTATCATATATTGAGAGGAGAGTAAGGGATTCAAACCCTTGAAACAGATTTCTCCGTTTAACCATTTAGCAGACGGCTCCGATCAGTCAGACTCCGGCAACTCTCCAAAAATTTGTACTCTTGATTGGATTTGAACCAATATTAAATAACTTAGGAGGTTATTATTTTGTCCGGTTAAATTACAAGAGCAATTTGTTAATTTCTTAGCCAGCATTATCTGTTACCATTAACTACTACGTGGAAGTAAATTAACTTCAGTTAATCGGAGGAAGAGGGAGTCGAACCCCCACAGGACTGATTACCCCTAACTGCTTTCAGGGCAGCGACCACCGCCAATTGGCTTGTTCCTCCATTTTTGAGTGGGTAGTCGGGATCAAACCGACTCTTTTTCAGCTTGGAGGGCTGATGCACCATCAATTATGCGTTACCCACAATTATATATAAAATCCCTTTTCTTGTTTTTGTTTTATTCTATATTCTTTTCTTTTAGTTCTACCTTTACCAGCATTTAACGATCCATATGTTGATGTTAATGAATGGCAATTAGGACAAAGCAATTCAACATTATTTAAATTATTATTTTCACTATTTCCATCTATATGATTTAATTGAATTGGTATTTTACTAGTTATTGGATGTTTTTCATTCCAACCACATTTCATACATTTTTCACCATATTTTTCAATTAAATATGTTTTAACCCATCTACTTTCGGTATTTTTATATTCAAGAATAAATATTTTATTTTCTATTTTATTAAATATTGTTTTTTTATTATGTTCCGCATAACAACTATTATTACAATATCTATATTTTTTTATTTTTTTTCCACAATTTAAACAATATTTATCTTTTTTTAGATAATGAATAACTCCATTAATGTTTCTTACAACATTTAAATTATTATATGATGCTGAACAAGTATGTGAACAAAAATGATTTCCACTTTTTGATTTTTTATATTCAACCAAAGTTTTTTTAAATAATTTATTACAAGTTTTACATTTGCATTCAACATATTTTTTATTTAAATCAATAACATTACTAATTTTAAATCCCAATTTATTTAATCTTCCTCTAATACTATCATATGTTCTATTCATTAATATAGATATTTTATTATATCTATTCTTTTCATTAAAATATTTTAATAATAATGAATCTTCTTCTTCTGTCCATTTTTTCATAATACAATTTTAATAATAAATACTTAAATTTGCAAGAAAAATGTTTCGAAATAAGAATATTTTTTTGAGCAGAAAGAGGGAATCAGACCCTCGAATCAACATTGGCACTGTTGCATTTTATCACTAAACTATTTCTGCTAATATTTTTTATTTTTCTATAATTATATCTTTATAAGGATCACCAAAATTTTCTTTTTCATTTTTAATTGCCAACCTGTGTGTAAAAACGTTTCTTTCCTCATTGTAAGTAAGATTTGTTATTATAAATATCTGAGAAACATGAAATTAAAGAGAAAAAAGTTGGCAAGATGAGATTCGAACTCACGTTTTCAATATACCTACTACGACTATCCACTTTATCAGAGTGACTCGATACATGCCAATTTTAATAATATTTTCTTATTTTAATTATTATATTTTTTCTTATTTTAATATATTTTTCAATTGATTTCCATAATTTATATTTCATTGCAATAATAATTAAAAATTCAAAATAACGTAATTTATATTTATAGTAATAAAATAATATTGTTTTTTTCATTTATTTAAAGAAGGTTAAAATAATTAAGAGCACGATATTGGAATTAGACCAATGACCCCTGTTTACAGGACAGGAATTTTATCACTAAACTAATCGTGCATTATATTTTTATTTAGTAGTCCCGGAGATAGTTGAAATCTCGTCTCCACTTTATAAGAGTGGCATTCTCCACCGTTAAACTACGGGACAATGATTGCGTTGGTGGAAAGAATCGGACTTTCATCTCCAAAATTAACAGTTTTATGCTTTGCCTAATTAAGCTACACCAACATTTTAGTACCCCCAACAGGATTCGGACCTGTACACCAAGTTTCTAAGACTTGTACGACTGCCAGTTACGTCATGGAGGCATGAAAAACATTTATTCTTTATGAAAAACATTTAAAATATTAGGCATTTTATGAAAAACATTTATTTGCAATTTACTAGAAATTGTGTAGTAAAACATTAGACTCGGTGACAGGATTTGAACCCGTATGGATGATTTTGCGGACCACCACCTAACCATTCGGACACACCGAGAAAATAAACAACATGTCAAATAACCTTCGTGTAATTAATAGTACTAATTTCATTATACTGATTCATAATATTGATTCACAATACTGATCTAATTATAGTTTTCATACTATAGGTTTACACCATACCATTTCAAAGAGTCGAGTGATGGTTACGATCCATCGTCATCAATATACTAAGTTGGAGTTCTACCGATTAAACTAACCCGACAAAGAATAATAAAAGAACAACAAAAAAACCCGACTTTTTATCGGGTTCTCTTTTTAAACTATTATGACTACTAAACTTACTTTTTAATCATATCAGTAGCAAAACCCGATATAGTGCGTGTACCTCTTCCATTATTACAAATGGTAGATAGCGACCTACGGAGGGAGCAACTAAATCGTGATATATTTACTGATAATTTCATAATTATTTTTTTAATTATACTTTTTTCTATTATTAAATACGTACAAATTTAAAAAAGGTTACAACAAATGTCAAGTATTTTCTGAATTATTTTTCTAAACCAACAGGTTTAAACATTTTTGGATTAAGAATTCTGATTTCTTTTTCTGCCTGAACATCGGTTTCCATTATAGCATCATATCCTTTTTTTTCAAAATCTTCTATTTCTTGATCAACAAAATAATCATCAACACCCATACCAGAAGTATTAACAAATAGAAATTTTGCTTTAGGATTTACTTCTATTTTCAATACTAAATTACAACTTAAAGCGTTAGAATATTTTTTAGCATTGTTTTTATCAATTGAAGTAGATAATCCAAAATGACCACCACCAGTGGAAGGCAATTTTAATTTTTCTAGTGGTGATAATATTATAAAATTATTATATAAATCCTTTAAATTTTGACAATCAGCACCATGATAAACATATTTTGGAATAGTATTCATATCATAAATAAATACTAAAAGTATTTGTATTTATTCTTTAAATACTTTAAGTAATACCTTTGGAATTTTAAAATAATTATCCCAGAATATTACTAATATTCCTATAATTGTACATACTAATAATAATGTAAATATTAACCAAATGGTTAATCCTAATATTGCTGCAAAATATTTCATAAAATTATAATTTAATATTTAGAATTATGTTCTTTAATCCATTTAGGAGATTTAATTTTTTCATCTTCAAATTTAGAATTATTTTCCTTAATCCATTTAGGAGCTTTAATTTTTTTTATCTTTTTCATAATTAAAATTTTAATTATTTACTAATTCTATAGATTTAATTTCTTTTCCAGAAATACAATCATCAAATTTATATTCAGAATATTCAGATGATCTTGTTTTACCTTTGAAAGTTATTTTTATTATTCTATATTTTTTATCTAGATAATACCTATGCCGAGCAGAAATATGACTTTTAAATCCTGAAGTATATTCTAGATAAGCAGGATTAAAAAATTCTGGTTCAAATGGAGATGACCAACAATTCCATCTATAATTCGATTCTTCATTAAGATATTTTGTTTTTTTTTCTAATATAGTTATACTATCTTCTATTTTTCCGGGTTTAATTTCAATACTAGTAGAAATAGAAATAAAAGTACCATCTGGTTCTTGAAAAACTAACTTATAAGCTATTTTTTCTTTTGTTGGGGGGCCTAATTTTATACACATAAAATTATTATTTTAATTTACTAATTCAACCGATTTAATTTCTTTTCCGGAGATAGTATGATAAGTATCATATTGGGATGATCTTGTTCTACCTTTAAAAGTTATTTTTACTATTTTCATTTTTGACTCACACTCACGTGTAGCACCACTATGGCTTTTAAATCCAGAAGTATAACCAATATAATCTGGATTATATGTATCAGGATCAAATGGAGATGCCCAACATAAATCTTTAAATATTGATAAACTATTAAGAAACGTTGTTTTTTCTTTTATTAAATTTTCATTATTTTCTACTTTTCCGGGTTTAATTTCAATACCAGTAGAAATAGAAATAAAAGTACCATCTGGTTCTTGAAAAACTAATTTATAAGCTACTTTTTCTTTTGTTGGGAGGCCTAATTTTATACACATAATATTATTATTTTTTTAATAACACGTAAATATTATTTCAACTAATTCTTGTTTCATTAACCAATCATATAGTTTTATAAATTCTTCAATATCCATATTATTTTTATTATAAATAAGAATATCTGTTAAAAATTTTCTACATTGGTCATTATCTTCTGCTCTTAAATGACAATTCCATAATCTTCTATTCAAATTATTGATATCATCATCGGCATTTGTATTATAAGAATCAGTATATTTTCTGTAAACAGATTTATCCATTGTTAATTGTCCTGATTTTATATCTGGATGTAACCCATCTTTATATTTATAAAATAGTTCAGTATCCATAATATTATTATTTTATTTCAGTTAAATCAATAAAATTTCTATTTTTAAAAAATTCAACATTATCAAAATCTATCCATTCACCATTTTCCGATGCTTGACCATTTTGTCTCCATATTTGCTTGTTATCATAATCAATCATTATGGGAATAAATTTGTCTCCTGTATTTTTTATAACACATTTATATGGATATTTAGTATTCCAAGTATTATTTTTTTCTGTTTTCATATTATTGTTTTTTGCTTTTATATCAATTATTGGATACGAAAAATCATGATATTTATCCAAGTCTTCAAATTCAATATTAATTTCATTTACCTGATTATCCAGTTCTTCAAAAAATTTAAAAATACATTCCCAATCACTTGCAGGATCAAAACCTGCTTTATCGTCTAACAGGACATTAAAATAAGTTTTATTTTTAAAATTACCATAGGAAGTATTATGTTCATCTTCATTTCTATTTATAAAATCAAACATAATATTATTTTCTTCAAACACATCAAGATATTCTGCAATTTCATTTGCATATGAGCAGGTAAATAATCCTAATTTAATATCTTTTCTTTTTGAAAGATATTGTAATACTTTTTTTGAATAAGGATAAAAATTATAGATTTTTTCTTTATTACCATAATCAGAGTGAAAAACAGTACCATGAATATCAACAAAAATATAGATGTATTTCCATCCACGTTCTTTTTGTCTTTCAAAAGCATTATTAAATGATTGTATTATATTCATATTTTTACCAAATAGTAATTATTGGTTTAACTTTAACATCTTGTTTTATTATAATTTTTTTATGTTTATTTTTTAATAACTTATTTACTTTAAATAAATTATTATTAATAAATTTTTGAGATTTCACATTTATTAACAAATTATTTTAATTGTTTCATTAAAGAATTAATTTCAGATTTATAATGTTCTATTTTTTCTTTTAAAAGTTCATTATTTTTTTGTTTTTTCTTTTCTATTTCTTCTTCAATTTCTTCTTGTGTTGCTTCTCTCATTTCAATTCCATAAAAAACATATCCATTATGGTCACAATGATACATAATTTCGGCATAATTGCACCCCAAATCTTTTATTCTTTGAAGAGTTTTGATGGCAAGGTCAATATCAATTTGTTCTTGTTCACTCCTCCAATTAAATTCACCGTTTTCTTCTTTAATGATAGAGATATGGTTATGCCCATTTTTATTTTTTCCTAAAATAGAATCAAGATTTTCTAAGTCAAGTTCTGTATGTTCAATTTCAGTTTTATAATGAAGTAAAACATATTCTTCTTTTTCTTTCATAATGATTTATTTTTTTATTTTTAATATGTCTTTAATCTCTTGGTTTTCTTGGTTGATCACCTTCTCTAAGTATTCTATCTGGTGGTTTAGGCACATTACTTAAATCATAAATTTTTGCATATTTTCTTTGTTCTTTTTTCATTTCCCTTTCAGCAAAATTTATACTTCTATTTTCCAGACTGCTCCAATTAATAGGGAATATTTTTGTTTTTTTCCAATCCCATAATTCATTGGGAATTCGCATTTTCATCCGGTCAGCAATAATTTCTAATGCTTCTTTTTTAGAATCATACAAATCATCCCAACAATGATATGTTTTGTTAGTTTTTAATCTTGTGACAATAATCCATTTTGTTTTCATAAGTATTGAATTTAAGTACTATTCAATAATATTTTCTTTAATTATTGTAGTTTCCATATTAATTTAAATGTTTTAAGTATTATTTTATACGTAAAATTATGCGGGAAGGTTACAAATTCATCATTTATTAGAATCGTAAAATTTATTTATTATTTTAAACGAACCGTTTTTATGCTTAATAACCACCCCCTCAAAATGGTTACCATTGGGAAGTACTTCAAGATCAATAGAATATTTTTTTATTAATTCTTTAGTCAGTACTACATTTTCTTCAAGCATTGGAACGGATTCAAGTCCGGTTTCTTTACAAACTTTCACATAATAAAATGGCGATCCTTTTTCTTCATATCTTCTTTCATCAAGATTCCAGACAGAAAAAACGGCAAATGACCTTGGTTTTGCTGAATGAACATTAAGATGATTTGATTGTATTCCATTACCATAACTTTCTATTCTGAATGCAAGAGACACATTATATTTTTTACAAAAATCAATTAATATATTTTTTATTTTTGGTGAATGAATGGTATATCGGTTTTCAGTATCGGCAAATACTTCATATTTCCTTCCGGTTACAAAATAATAATCTTTATCAAGTTTATAACCGTGAGTCGAGCTCTGTCCATCCAGCTTAGTAGTTATATCAACTATTTCACCATATGGTATTTCATTTTCTTCAAGATTTTCAACTCTGGGTTCATCGGTAATGGGAAGATTAAATGGAAGACCACCTTTTGCATCAGTATCTTTTGGAAGAGGCGGGTCATATTTAACAACACCTATAAGTTCGGATACTTCTAATCCAATTTCAAGATTAATTCCACTACATAATAGTTGATCATCGGGTTTTTGTATACAGGAAATATGTTCAAAATTTACACCATTTGGTCGTAATGATTCTAGTCCCCATTTATATCCCATCAATTCAAATATACTTAATGGTGCGACTATTCCTTCCGACCAGACCGATCTTAACCGAACTGCTTTTACTCTCTTTGGTGAATATTTTAAATATTCTTTTGCCCATTCCTGATCTTTGGGTAAAACGGTATCTGGTTGGATATATACTATGGTATCTCCTTCTTTATATAATCCTACTGGAACTATACATTGGAATCCCAATACTTTCACAATTTGAAGTCTGTCAGCATTTGGATGCAGTAATATTGTTTCTATTTTTTCAATGGTTGCTAATTTCATATTATTAAAAAATCTATTTAATTAAAATATTATATTCTCTGCCATTAGAATCTTTCACATATATCTTATTACCCTTTTCATCATATTTATATTCCCAAAAATATTTATTGCCATAAGAATCTTTCTGATATATCTTATTACCCTTTTTATCATATTTATATTCCCAAAAATATTTATTGCCATAAGAATCTTTCTGATATATCTTATTACCCTTTTTATCATATTTATATTCCCAAAAATATTCATTGCCATAAAAATCTTTCTTATATATCATATTACCCTTTTCATCATACTTGTATTCCCAAAAAGATTCTCTGCCATTAGAATATTTCTCATATATCTTATTACCCTTTTCATCATACTTATATTCATAAAACCATTCATTGCCATAAGAATCTTTCTGATATATCTTATTACCCTTTTCATCATACTTATATTCATAAAACCATTCATTGCCATAAGAATCTTTCTCATATATCATATTACCCTTTTCATCAAATTTGTATTTTTCAA
>Ga0209777_10001424_pt1 | contig 34541 bp, 29 predicted proteins | sample FrelakmetHBP12HB_FD_187147 | JGI IMG/M metagenome (GOLD analysis project Ga0209777, IMG submission 187147) | Freshwater lake sediment microbial communities from the University of Notre Dame, USA, for methane emissions studies -HBP12 HB (SPAdes)... | ecosystem: Environmental > Aquatic >...
GCCGCCGCCAGGATGGCTTTTAGCGCGCTCTTGGGAATCTGGGTGCCGGTGGGATTGTTGGGATTGGCTAGCGCCACCCAACGCGTGCGGCGGCGCAACGCCGCGATGAACTTGTCCACCGGAAGGCGAAAGTCTTCATCATAGCGAATACGCACGATCCGCCCGCCGGCCACATTGTGGAAGAATTCGTAGACCGGAAAGGTAGGCGCGGGAACCAGCAGGGTTTCGCCCGAGTCCACGAAGGTGTCGCAGATCATCTTGATGGCCTCGTCGGTACCGTTGGTGAGCAACATCTGCTCAGGAGCCACGCCGAAATACTTGGCCAGGGTTTTGCGGCTCTCGTCGTATTCCGGATAGCGCGTCAGCATTTCGGCGCTCAGGGCGCGACGCAGCGTGCGGACAACCTCCGGCGGGCAGCCGACCGTGTTCTCGTTGAAGTCGAGCCGGATTTTGCCCCCGCGCCCCTCGAGCGGCGGCCGGTACTTCTGCAAGCGTTGCACGGACTTGCGGGGTCGAATCATAGCTCGAGGAACCTCGTTTCCACGGAATAAGCGTGAGCGCGCAGGCCTTCCGTGGTGGCCAGCGCAACAATCGTGCGCCGCAGCTTATCAAGGCCCTGCCGGCTCAGCCGCTGCACGGAAATCGTCTTCACAAAGTCCGCGGCGCTTAACCCGCCGCGCAGCCTCGCCGCTCCGCCGGTGGGGAGAATGTGATTGCTGCCGGAGGCGTAGTCGCCGGCCGCCACGGGACTGTAATCGCCCAGAAAAATCGAGCCCGCCGACTGGATTTTCCCCAGCAAGCGCGTGACGCCATCGCACAGGGTCAAATGCTCGGGAGCCAGCCGGTTGACCAGCGCCGCGGCTTCAGCCAGGTCGCGCGTCAGGATGATGCTCCCCCGGCTTGCTAGCGCCTTCTCGGCCACCGGCAAGCCCAGCTTGGCGACGATCCTTGCGGCGGAGGCTTCCACCTGAAGGGCCAGCCTCCGCGAGGGTGTAATGAAGATGGCAACCGCGTCAGGATCGTGCTCCGCCTGGGCCACTAAGTCCGCAGCGATCCACTCGGGATGCCCGCTCGAACCCACCACCACGAGCTCGGAAGGCCCCGCGACGAAGTCGATGCCGCACTCGCCGGCCAGCAGCTTTTTGGCAGCAGCGACGTAACGGTTTCCGGGGCCTACAATCTTGTCTACGCGCGGTACCTTCTCGGTTCCCCACGCGAAGGCAGCGATGGCCTGCGCCCCTCCCAGCCGGAAAATCCTCTTCACCCCGAGAATGTCCGCGGCCACCAGGACCGCCGGCGCGGGCCGTGGCGAGGTCACCAGGACTTCCCTCACGCCCGCCGCCTGCGCCGGAATAACGCTCATCAAGACAGTCGAAGGAAGCGGAAACCGTCCGCCGGGCACGTAGCACACTACCCTGCCGAGCGGGCGAATCACCTGCCCCACGGTGACACCACTGCGGGTAAACATCTTCGGCGGGCGAGGCAACTGGCGACGAGCGATGGCCCGGATATTCTTCGCCGCCACACGCAAGGCCTTGACGAAGCCCTCGTGCACTTCCTTGTAAGCTTGTCGGATTTCCTCATCCGATACGGTGAAACCGCAGGCGCGCAAGTCCAGGCGATCGAATTGCCGGGCAAAGCGGATCAGCGCGCGGTCGCCCTCGCGACGCACTTCCACCAGAATATGCCGGGCGACTTCCTCGGCTTCGACCAGGCTGGCCTGCCGAGCATGGAGCAGGCCCGCGATGGACTTGCGATCGGTGCTAGAGATAATTCGAAGCATGATGACCGATGGTGCGCCGCCTGTTAGGGCGGCCTGTCCGTTACCTGACGGACTAAAGCCCGGCGCACCTCATCAAATCACAATCTTATTCAGCGGATACTCAACAATCCCCTGAGCATTTGCCGCTTTCAGGCGCGGGATGATTTCCCGTACTGTCTTCTCGTCGATAACCGTATTCACGGCCACCCATTCCAGGTCACTGAGGTTGGAGACGGTCGGGCGCTTCAGCGCGGGGAGAGCTTCCAGGACTTTGTCCAGGTCCGCCCGGCGCACGTTCAGCATCAGGCCCACCTTGCCGGCAGCTTCGATCGCCCCCTTCAACAGCATGACGAGGGTTTGGATCTTCTCGCGTTTCCAGTTGTCCAACCAGGCAGCCTTGTTGGCGATGAATTTGGTGTTGGATTCGAGCACCGTCTCCACGATGCGCAGGCCGTTGGCGCGCAGCGATGAGCCCGTCTCGGTGACTTCCACAATCGCATCGGCCAGAACCGGAGGCTTGACTTCGGTAGCGCCCCAGGAGAACTCCACCTTGGCCTTGACGCCGTGCTCAGCCAGGTAGCGCTTGGTAACGCCCACCAGTTCTGTCGCGACAATCTTGCCTTCCAAATCCTTCACGCTTTGGAACGGGGATTTTTCCGGCACGGCAAGCACCCAGCGCACCTTGCCGAAGGTCTGCTTGGCGTAGATCAGATCCGCGACCTCTTCGACGTCGGCCTCGTTTTCGAGGATCCAGTCCTTTCCGGTAAGCCCCGCATCCAGGATTCCGTCCTCGACGTATCGGGCCATTTCCTGAGCACGGATAAGCATGCACTCGATTTCATCGTCATCGATAGAGGGGAAGTACGAGCGCGGGTTGACGGCAATCTCGAAGCCGGCGCGGCGGAAAAGTTCGCGCGTTGCTTCCTGGAGACTGCCCTTAGGCAGACCGAGTTTCAAGGTTTTCATGTCTGGCTCTCCTGCTCGGCGCTGCCGTAAACATCTGCGGGATCAAACTCACGCTCCAGGAAGACCTCTTCGCCGGCTTTCGTGAGTTTGCGGAAAAAGCAGGATTTGTAACCCATATGGCAGCATCCCGGTCCGGTAAGGTCCGCCTGGACCAGCAGGGCGTCCTGGTCGCAATCGACTCGTACCTCGCGCACGTGCAGTTTGTGGCCGGAGGTTTCGCCTTTGGTCCAGAGCTTCTGGCGGGTTCGGCTGTAGAACGTCACGTAGCCGGTCTTCAGAGTTTGCTGGTAAGCTTCCAGGTTCATGTACCCCAACATCAACACCTTGCCACTGTGCTTTTCCTGAATGATGGCAGGGACTAGTCCGTCTTGGTACTTTAGTTCCATTGCTTCCCCTCTCTCTTTGTGACCTCTGGGTCCTTTGCGGTGAGGTCTCTTCGTCCAAAAATCAAAAAGCCCGCTAGGCTCATCCTGCGCCAGCGGGCTGCCTTCCTGCGCGTTCTCGTCTGCCGCCTATGCAGCCGCCCACCGACACGCCACCCCAAAACTAAAATGGTGATGGTGATGTGCCAGGGCGCGCAGCATAGACATTCAGCCTATACATGGATCGGCAATCTGTCAATATGATTCCTAACTTGGGAGGGATGTCATTTGATTTTCCCGGGCGTGTCGTCTATTCTGCGGAATCTGTCGCCATTCCGTGGTACGGTGGCCGCACCAACTGCGTCATGAGCAAACGACCGCAATTCACGAAGGTTGCCGGTTTGAAGGAAGTTCCCCCAGGGGCCGTCCGGCATGTGCTTGTTCACGACAAGCCGATGGCGCTCTGCAATGTGGAGGGGCAATTCTACGCGCTCAATGCCGTCTGCCCCCACATGGGAGGCCCGCTGGCGAGCGGGCGGTTGGAGGGTTGCGTGCTGGTCTGTCCCTGGCACGGCTGGACATTTGACGTTCGCACCGGCTTACCTGACCATCCCGGCGGGCACGCCGTCTCCGCCTACGAAGTCCGCGTGGAGGGCGAGGACGTCCTGGTCGGCTGGCTGAAGCGGCCAGCGAATGTTTGATTCAAACGGTCAATTTATTTGTTCATTGATTCATTTTTCCATTGCACCACTTAAACTCCGCGACGCGCACCCCCGCCTCTCTCATTGAAAGAATGAAAAAACGAGCCACCGAAATAACGAAGCAATGAGAAAATAGACCACTGGACCAGTGGAAAAATGATTCAATGGATCAGTAGAACAATGGTTCAATTCCCAAAGCAGCGGTCTGGCCGAATCCGGGCTGTGCTCGGGCTGTGGCTCTGTCTTGGCATGTGGGCAGCAGGTCCGGCCCTCGCCGAACCGGGGCCCGCCCAAGTCAACGAAATTCAGGAGCGCCAGGACGCGGCGCGGGGGCTGGACCTTGTCATGGACGGCGACCTGGACCACGCCCAGGAAATCTTCCGGCAGATCGAGCTCGAAAACCCGCAATCGCCGTTGGGTTATCTTCTGGAAGCCGACGCTCTTTGGTGGAGAATTTACTACACGACGGCCAACCTGGTCGACCCCGACGTCTTCGCTGCAACGGATTCCCAAAACACACCCTACGACGCGCACTTCGAAGACCTGGTCAACATGACGATTCTCAAGGCTGAAACGATGCGGAGCGCCGGCCAGGACGTTGCGCATAGTTACCTCTACGAGGGGATGGCGTACGGCCTCAAGGCGCGGCTCGCCGGCCTGCGCGACAAGGACCTTCCCACTGCCCGTGCTGGAAAGAAGATGCGCTCCTACTTATTGAAAGCCGTGCAGCTCGACCCGAAGCTGACCGACGCCTATCTGGGCATCGGCATCTACAACTACTTCGTGGATACCCTTTCGTCGATCGTCAAGCTTCTGGCTTGGCTTATTCGCCTGCCCGGTGGCACTCGTGCCGAAGGGTTGCGCCAGCTCGAGCTGGTCACGCGCCAGGGCGAGCTGAGCAAGGACGACGCGAAGTTTTACCTCGCCAAGGACTTTTCCCGCCCCGAAGAAAGACAATACACAAGGTCCATGCGGCTTTTTGAGGACATCTCGAAAGAATTCCCTCACAACCCCCTTTGGCCGATGCTCGTCGGTAGCTTGCACTTCCGGATTGGAGAGCGGACGAAGGGCGAGGAGATTTACTGGCAAGTACTCAAGAACACGGCCGGCGAAAAAACCGAAGTTGAAAAAGCAGTTCACCAGGCCGCGCACGAAGCCCTGCAGCGCCTACACCCGGGAGAGAACCTTGAGAAGCTGAATCTCTGAATCATTGAGGGACAAAGAGAAGCGCGTAGCGCCGCGGACGGTCTGAGGCGCAAATGACCCGGTGGAGAAATGACTCACTGATTCAGTTGTGAGCTTTGTTCGTGCGCGTGGTAGGAGCTACGGACGAGGGGGCCGGATTCGACGTGCCGGAGGCCCAGGCGAAGGCCCTCTTGCCGGAGGGCGGCGAATTCTTCCGGAGCGTAGAAACGCGCCACGGGCAACTGGTCCCTCGAAGGCCGCAGGTACTGGCCGATGGTCACGATGCTCACGCCGGCCGCCGCCAAGTCTGCCAGAACGCCGCAGAGTTCCTGGGACGTTTCGCCCAGGCCCGCCATGAGTCCTGATTTCGTGGGAATGGCAGGATCAATTTCGCGAGAGCGCCGGAGCAGGCGCAACGAACGCTCGTAGAGGGAGCCGCGTCGCGCGACGGAATAAAGCCTCGGCACCGTCTCGAGGTTGTGGTTCAGGACGTCGGGCCGGGCGCGCAGGACTGTCTCCAGGGCCAGGTCCGAGCCGCGAAAGTCCGGGATCAGGACCTCCACCTTGATGCCCGCAATCTCTCTCCGAAGCGCTTCAAGGGTCCGGGCGAAAATCGTCGAACCTCCGTCTCCCAAGTCATCGCGGTCCACGGACGTGACGACGACGTATTTCAGCCCCATCGCCGCCGCCGCCGCAGCCACGCGCTCGGGCTCCGCTTCGTCCACCTCGCCGGCGGGACGGCCTTTGGGAACCGCGCAGAAGCCGCAACGCCGCGTGCACAGGTCGCCCAAGATCATGAAAGTGGCCGTGCGATGCTCCCAGCACTCACCCACATTAGGGCAGCGCGCGCTCTCGCACACCGTGTGCAGGGCGTGGCCACGCATGATGCGCTTTAGATCAAAGTAATTGTCGCCTCCCGGAATGCGCACCTTCAGCCATTCCGGCCGGCGCGCCGGCAACGGAGACGGTAAGATTTGGACCAAGTCGCCCATCGGATATTTCCATTCTAACGCCGCGCGCGGGGCCTGCAAACTGTAATTATCGAAATCATCTGTTCAACTCACCGTGCACTCGTGCGATACTTGTCGGTCTTGCGTCAGCCTGCCCCCTGCCGCGGGCAGGATGGGCGGGGGCGGTCCGGCGGCGTAGAGTTGCTACGCGCGGGCTCTTGTAACAATCACCATGTCCGAAGGTTCCGCACCTATTTCGACGAACTCGACCGCAGCGGTTCCGCACCTGCGGCGTGTGCTCACGCTCTGGGACCTCATCTTCTACGGCATCGTCCTGATCCAGCCCATTGCTCCCATCCCTTTGTTCGGAGTCGTGCAGGAGCGCTCCCACGGGTACATCGTTGATACCATCCTCGTCGCCATGTTCGCGATGATGATCACGGCTTTCAGCTACGGGCGCATGGCGGCGCTGTATCCGGCGGCGGGCTCGGCGTACACCTACGTGGGGCGCGGCCTCAACCCCCATCTGGGTTTCCTGGTCGGGTGGGCAATGTTTTTGGATTACCTGCTCCAGCCGCTCATCAACGCTGTCTGGGTGGGGGAGACGATCCATGGCTGGGTGGGCTGGATTCCGGGCTCGCTTCTCATCGCCCTGTTTATCGGCGCCATTACGGTCATGAATCTCCGGGGCATCAAAGCAAGCGCCATGGCCAACAAAGTGTTGCTCGCCGGGATGTTTGTCGTTATCGGCGCTTTCCTAGTCATGGTGATTAAGTACCTGTTCGGGATGGGCGGTTGGGGAGGACTCGTTTCCACACAACCTTTCTATTACCCCAAGACCTTTAACTCCAAAATAATCGCGGGAGCGGTGCCGCTGGCCGCGCTCACCTACATCGGCTTCGACGGCGTTACCACTCTGGCCGAGGACGTCGAGAACCCCAAGCGCAACGTGCTGCTGGCCACGGTGCTTGTTTGCCTGTTCACCGGAATCTTCGGGGGTTTGGAAGTTTACCTTGCCCAGCGCGCCTGGCCGGGATACCACTTTGAAAACGTCACCGGGGCTTTTATGGACGTCTGCCAGCGCGTCGGCGGCCGGGCCCTGTTCCTCGGGATGACGGCGGTTACGATTCTGGCCGCCTGCGGCAGCGCTTTAACGGGCGGGTTGGGGGCGGCGCGATTGCTCTTCGGCATGGGACGCGATAACGTTCTTCCCCGCGGGTTCTTCGGGCATCTGGATGCCAAGCGAAACACGCCCTCTTACAACATCTGGCTGATTTCGATTCTGGCCTTCGCGGGCGGCGTGTCGCTCAGCCTCGGCGGCCACGGCTACGAGAATGCGGCGGAACTTCTGAACTTCGGTGCCTTCCTTGCCTTCATGGGAGTGAACTTCTCAACGTTCTGGCAATTCGGCGTTCTCGGAGTTCCGGGCTACAGGAAGCGCATCTTCGCCGATATCGTGCTGCCCTTGTTCGGCTTTGCATTCTGCGGCTGGATCTGGTGGAACCTGGGCACCGTCGCCAAAACTGTGGGCGGGATCTGGTTTGTCGTGGGCATTGCCTATGCGGCGATCAAGACGCGAGGTTTCCGCCAGAAACCCTTGATGATTGACTTCAAGGAATCATAGGAGGCCCATGAAGGTATCGCATCATCTTTCTTCGGCGCCCGTGCCTGCGCGACGCACGCCAATCGCACCGATCCTTCTGACGCTAAGTCTGGTACTCAGCGCGACGCTGCTCTGGACGCAGCAGGCGACCACTCCGGGCCTGCCAGCCACGCGCGTGGACAACGTGCGGGAAGTCATCCACGGTGTGGAAGTCACAGACCCCTACCGATGGCTGGAAGACCAGCAGAGCCCGGAAACGCGCGCCTGGATTGATGTTCAGAACAAGCACACGCGTTCAGTCCTGGACGCTTGGCCGGGGCGGGCGGCGCTCCAGCGGCGCCTGACCGAGCTGATGAAAATCGAAAGTATCGGCGTGCCCCGGGAGTACCAGGGCCGGTATTTCTATTCGAAGCGGCTCCCTGACCAGGACCTGTTCGTGAACTACGTTCGCAAAGGATTGCAGGGGAAGGAAGAGGTGCTTCTGGACCCGCACCCGCTCAGTCCCGACCACACTACGAACGCCTTTGTGGCGGAGGTATCCGAAGACGGCACCCTGGTCGCTTACGGGATACGACGCGGCGGCGAGGATGAACTCACCTACAAGTTTCGTAACGTGGACACGCTTCAGGATCTGCCGGACCAGTTGCCCCGGGCGCGCTACTTCGGCGGCGCCATTAAACCGGACAAGACAGGCTTCTATTACTCCCGCATGGAGAAAGAGGGCCCGCGCATTTATTACCATGCTATGGGGACCGACCCGGCGAAGGACAGCGAGGTTTTTGGCAAGGGGTATGGGCCCGACAAGATTATCGTGGCCGCGCTCTCCGAAGACGGTCGCTATCTCGTGATCACTGTGCTACACGGCTCCGCAGCCGACCAGACGGAAATCTATTACCAGGATGTGGCGGCCAGCGGGCCGGTCAAGACGCTGGTCAATGACATCCCTGCCCGCTTTTTCGGCGAGCTGGGGGGTCATCAACTATTCCTGCACACCAACTGGAAAGGCGCCAAGGGCCGCATCCTGGCAGTGGATCTCGAAAATCCAGCGCGCGAGCGCTGGCGGGAAGTGGTCCCCGAAGGCGAGTCCGCCATCGAATCGCTGAACCTGGCAGGTGGCGAGTTGCTGGTGAATTATCTCGAGAACGCCAGCACGCGCATCAAGGCTTTTGACGAGACTGGAAAGTACCTCCGCGACGTTTCCCTGCCCTCCATCGGATCGGCGTTCGTCAGCGGGCGCTGGTCGAGCCAAGAAGCTTTCTACGGATTCACCTCGTTCGCCACGCCGCTGACCATTTACCATTGCGACGTGCCGAGCGGGAGAGAGGACGTGTGGGCGCGCGTGAAGGTCCCCGTGGCCAGCGAGGGCTTCGAGACGCGGCAGGTTTGGTACGAGTCAAAGGACAGGACGCGCATCCCCATGTTCCTCGTTCACGAGCGCGGTCTGAAGCTCGACGGGTCGAATCCCACGCTGCTGACCGGCTACGGCGGATTCAATTCCAGCGAGACTCCGTTCTTTTCGGCGAGTGCGGCGGCGTGGGTCGAGCGGGGCGGCGTGTACGCCGTCCCAAACCTCCGCGGCGGAGGCGAATTTGGCGAGGCGTGGCACCGCGCGGGCATGCTCGACAAAAAACAGAATGTCTTCGACGACTTTATCGCAGCCGCCGCGTGGCTGGTGCGGAACCGCTACACAAACCCCTCCAAGCTCGCCATCGAGGGGACGAGCAATGGCGGGTTGCTGGTTGGCGCCGCGCTCACCCAGCGGCCCGACCTCTTCGGCGCGGTGGCATGCGGCTATCCACTGCTCGACATGCTGCGCTACCAGAAGTTTCTCGTGGCGCGCTTCTGGGTCTCCGAGTACGGCTCCGCGGATGATCCCGAGCAGTTCAAATACCTCTACGCTTACTCGCCCTACCAACACGTCAAGCCAGGGACGAAGTATCCGGCGGTCATCTTCTTTAGCGGCGACGCCGATACACGCGTGGCCCCGCTCCACGCCCGAAAGATGACCGCGCTGCTCCAGGCTTCGGCAGCCTCCGGCAGGCCGGTGGTACTTCGCTATGAAACCTCAGCCGGTCACTCAGGGGGACTGCCCCTCGGTAAGCAAATCGAGCAGTCGACGGACGTGATGGGATTTCTTTTCTGGCAACTGGGCGTCCCATTCGTCAGCGGGACCCCATGAGGAGATTTCCTTGAACAAGCTTCTACGAAGTTCACCCCAGGGTGGCGCATGGTAACGGGAAGGCCCTCGGTCGCACGAACGAAGGGGCCAGCCCCTCTGCCGTTTTACGCCGCCGGCGAATGGTGCCGATCATCGGCCAGCGAATGCCTGGATGTGGTGAATCCCGCCACGGGGGATGTGCTCGGAAGTGCCCCCATGTGCACGGCAGCGGACGTGGGGGCCACCGTGGAGGGGGCGCAGGCGGCCTTCCCCGGCTGGCGCCGCACGCCGCCGCAGGAGCGCGTTCAGTATCTGTTCAAGATGAGGGCGGTCCTCGAGGAGCATTTCGAAGAACTGTCCGCATTGATCACTCAGGAAAACGGCAAAACCTTGACGGAATCGCGCGGCGAGCTGCGCCGGGCCATCGACAACATCGAAGTGGCCTGCGGCATCCCCACGCTGATGCAAGGTTACAATCTGGAGGATATTGCTCCGGGTATAGACGAGATTATGATTCGACAGCCGCTGGGCGTGGTGGCGGCGCTCACTCCGTTCAATTTTCCCGCCATGATTCCCTTCTGGTTTCTCCCTTATGCGATTGCCTGCGGGAACACGTTTATTGTGAAGCCGTCCGAGAAGGTCCCCTTGACCCTGCAGCGGGTCTTCGAGCTCTTCGAAACGCTGGATTTGCCGCGGGGGGTCGTCAGCCTGGTGCACGGGAGCAGGGCTACGGCGGAAGCTCTGATCGACCACCCGGCGGTGCGGGCGATCAGTTTTGTAGGTTCCACTCCCGTGGCGCGTGAGGTGTACGCGCGTGCCGCGTCGCGCGGCAAGCGAGCGCAATGCCAGGGAGGAGCCAAGAACTACGCGATCATTCTCCCCGATGCCGACCTTGCGCTCACCACCCAAATTCTAGCGGAGAGCGCCTTCGGATGCGCGGGGCAACGCTGCCTGGCGGTTTCTGTTGCCCTCACCGTAGGCGAGGCCCATGGCGCGATTCGCGACCTGATGGCCGAGCGGGCCCGCGCCCTGAAAGTAGGCAATGGCCTTGACGCGGGCACCGAGATGGGGCCGGTCATCAACCGGGAGAGCCGGGCGCGCATCGAGGCCCTCATCGCCCAGGGGGAACGCGAGGGCGGCGCCGTGGTGGTGGATGGGCGGAATCCCAGGATTCCGGAGTTCGAGCGCGGCCATTTCGTGCGCCCGACCCTGCTCGAAAATGTTCCCGCCCAGAGCGCCCTTTCGCACACCGAAATCTTTGGCCCGGTGTTGAATCTGGTCCCCGCCCGGACGATCGACGAGGCCCTGGAGATTCTCGCTCGTAGCCCTTATGGCAACGCCGCCTCGCTCTTCACCGGCAGCGGCGCAGCGGCGCGACGCTTCCGGTATGAGGCCCCGGCGGGCAACATCGGCATCAACGTCGGGGTGGCGGCGCCCATGGCCTACTTCCCGTTCAGTGGATGGCGAGACAGTTTCTTCGGCGTTGTGCATGGCCAGGGCCGGGATGCCGTGGAGTTCTACACCGAAAAGAAAGTCGTCATCGAGCGCTGGCCGCTTCCAAGAAAACAGTAGGCAGAAGGCAGAAAGCAGAAGGCAGCGAGCCCTTTTTGCGAGTCCGGACTGTGTCGGGAGAGGCAGCAGAGTCTAGGTACGAAGCACCCGGCACTAGAACGCAGGCAGCGGGCGACAGGAAACCGTATGGCTTGGATCACAATGGTGGAGCCGGAGGAGGCGACGGGCGGACTGAAGGCCGAATACGAGCAGGCGGTGAAGCGCGCCGGCAAGGTCTTCAACATCCTGAAAGTGCAGAGCCTGAACCCCCCGGTGCTGCACCAGTCGATGCAGATGTATCTCGCTACAATGCACGGTCCCTCGGGCCTCTCGCGGGCGGAGCGCGAAATGCTGGCGACTGTCGTCTCCTGGGCCAACCAGTGTTTCTATTGAATCGAAGCGCACGGAGAGGATCTCCGTCGAGAGTCCGGGGACGCGACGCTAGCTGAGCACGTGAAGCACAATTGGCGGGGAGCAAAACTCACCCCGCGCCAGAGGGCCCTCGTCAAGTTTGCAGTGCGGGTGACGCGCCTCCCGGCGGCGCTGCGGCGTCAAGATATCGAAACCCTCCGCAAGCACGGGCTCACCGATCGCGATATCCTGGACGCCGTCGAAGTGATTGCCTACTTCAACTACATCAATCGCGTCGCCGACGCCCTGGGGATTGACCCCGAACCCGAAACGCCAAAGCCCCGCGCGCGAAGGTAGGGCCGAGCGGTATTTGGTCCCTGGGCGATCCGTCAGCTGAGGGACGCTCGCCCCTACGCCGCATGGTCTCTGTGACGGCCCGGCCCGATGTTTCTAGGTGCGGCCTTCCTTGACGCACGGCTGGCTGTCCTTTAGACTGCAAGATCGCGGATCCTTCGTGCAAGGAAATAGGATGAGAAAAGAAACTGTGCTGACGGCGGTAATCTTCTTCGCGGTGGGTTTCCTGGCGGGCTATATCTTCGACGCCCAGATGAACTGGAGCGGCCGGCAAAAGGTTGCCACCGCCGGCGCGCCCGCTCAGATGCCGAGCGGCGGTACGGCGAGCGCACCTGCGGGAGGAACGATGCCTTCCGGGCTGCCGGAAGGTCACCCTCCTATCGACACCGCTGCCATCGTGAAGCAGTTTAAGGATATGGCGGCCCAGAACCCCAAAGACCCCCAAGTCCGTTTGAAGCTCGCCAATTTCCTTTACGACCAGAAGCAATACGCCCAGGCGCTCGAGTGGTACCAGCGGGCCCTGGAGCTTGATCCCCAGAACGTGAACGCTCGCACCGACTTGGGGACCGCCTACTTTTACACGGGCCGCCCACAAGACGCGCTGCGGGAGTACCGAAAGTCGCTCGCCGTTAATCCCCAGCACGAGCCTACGCTCCTCAACATGGTGGTGGTTAACCTGGAGGGGACACACGACCTGGCCGCCGCGCAGGCGGCGTGGGATAAGCTTCGCAAAGTCAATCCAAACAATCCGGCATTAGAGAGTCTAAAGCAAAAGCTAGATGCCGCGCGGGCGGAACAAACAAAATAGGAATAACAGTCGTCAGTTTTCCGTCGTCAGTGGTCAGTTCTCGATGCTTGGTTGTTTTTCCACTGAGAACTGACGACTTATGACTGAAAACTCCGTCTGCGTTGGCCCTTTTTGGGTGTTAACCGCCTTGACGGTGCGGTTTTTCCCGGCAACTGACCACTGACCGCTGGCAACTGTTCTCGAGCAATCATCGTCAGACCAACTATGGTCCGTTTTCTGCTTTATATATTTGAAGGGGTCGTCACTTTTCTGTTCGTAAGGCTCTTGGGCGGAGCCTTGCAACGGTTCTTCGGGACGCCCCGCGTCCGCATCTGGTCGAGCAGGGGCGTGGCGGCGCGGGGTTCGCCGGAGGTCCAGCCAGGCGAGACCGCGCGCGACCCCGTCTGTGGCATGTTCGTTTCCACAGAACTCTCTCACCGGCTCACGCGGGGAGCCCAAACTTTGCACTTCTGCTCTCATGAATGCCTGGAACGCTACGAAAAGGAAACGGCACATGCTGCGCCTTAACCGGGTTGACTCCCTTCAGTGCCGGACGCAGCGCGAAGGAGTCCGCGGCCTTGGGGTGGCCCTCGCCCTGGTGGCGTGGGGGTTGGGCGCGGTTGTGCCAGCTCAGGCGTGGGGCGGGAAGGTCGAGCTGAAACGCCGCTTCCGCCCAGGCCAGAAAATGGTTTACGCAACGAAACTTCACACCCTGGCGCAGATCCAATCCGATCCTCCCGGCCTGAAAGACTTGCTGCCGCCCGTGCCCACCGAGTTCAACGTCGAACAGCAGAACACGGTTACCGTTCAGCGGGTCAGCGCCGACGGCACCGCCGAGGTGCAGAACCGCTTCGACCAATTCGACATTCAATCCGATCTCGCGGAGAGGGTCTCCGGAAACGTGCAGGATTCCGCGCAGGAAGTTCAAGACGAACTGAGTCGCAAGGTCGCCGGCCATGCGTTGACCGCCCGCTACGACCCCCGGGGTCGATTGCTGGGATTTGAGGGAGCGGAGGAGATGCTCGGGGGGCTTGAGCCCGCTATGCGCGAGCCCATCCGGCAGGCCCTGCGCCTGCTCCTCGAGCACATGGGCGGCAACACGCTCTACCCCGACCACAAAGTCAAACGCGGCGAGGAATGGAAGCAGAAACTCGACGCGGAGCCCAGTGAAAATTATCCCTTCAAGGTGCAGGGAGAGAGCACCATGCACTATGCGGGGAAGACCCGTTACCGCGGTGTCAAGGCGGCCATCGTGGACTTCCAGTTTAAGAACCTCATGACGCCGTCTCTGGAGCAAATGCGGCAGACCGGCCCTATCGGCATGTTGGAGGCGCGTGGCCTGGGACTGGAAATCCGCATCGAAGGCCAGGGGCAGGGGCGGGCCCTGCTGGCACTCAATGACGGCCGAGTGCTCCAAACCCACTCGACCATTCATCAGACCTTGAGCGTCCGGCTGACGGGCGCAACACCACTGCCCTTGCCCACCTCCCAACCCGTCAAGCTCGAGATCCGATCCGACACAGAAATGAATGTTGAGGGCTCCGGAAAATAAGCGGTGAGAGCAACGCCCGCCGATGCGCCCGCCGACGAAATTGCTTATTGACAACAGGGCGAGCGATTCTATAATCGACGCTGAACCTTTGGGTTTCCCAGAGAGTCAGCAAAGATGAATTACCAGCCCAACGCACCTTGGCCGGTGGTGTTAGCTATAGCCGGATTCGATCCGTCCGCCGGCGCAGGGATTGCGGCCGACCTCAAGACATTTTCCGCGCACAACTGTTATGGTGTAGCCGCGATAACCGCCTTGACAATTCAAAACAGCCAGGGCGCCGCCGCTGTTCACCCCACCGACCCGCGAATCCTAAGAGAGTCGATTCGGGCGCTGCTGGAGGATGGCCGCGTGCGGGCGATCAAGATCGGGATGCTGGCCAACCGGGCAAACGCCGAGGTCGTGTGCGAGGTGCTGGACGCCAACTCCTCACTCCCGGCGGTGCTCGACCCGGTCATCAGCTCCTCGAATGGCCTGGAACTGCTGGACGCTGCCGGATTGGAGCTGCTTCGCCAGCAATTGCTGAGCCGGGTCACGGTGGTGACTCCTAACCTGGCCGAGGCCGCGGCGCTGACCGGCCTTAAGGTGGACAACCCGGAAACCATGAAGGCCGCGGCGCGCAAGCTGGTGGAGATGGGGGCGAAGGCGGCGGTGATCACCGGCGGCCACCTTGATAAGCCGGTCGACGTCCTCTTCGATGGCTTGGAACTGGAAGCCTTTGTTGGCGACCGCGTCAAGCCCGATAACACCCACGGCACGGGTTGCACGTTCTCTTCCGCGGTGGCTGCGAATCTGGCCCTGGGGCGTCAACTCCGCGACGCCGTCGTGCTCGCCAAAGCGTTTGTCACGGAGGCCATCCGCAAGGCTTTTCCCATCGGGCCCGGCTCCCTGCCCTTGAATCACCTCTATCGGATGGCGGCCCAGCCCCGCCTGAGCGACCATTCCGTCCCCGAACCGGTCCTCTAAAAATCCCGCCATTTGGGAATAAGACTCAACACAGAGGGCACCAAGAAAAGCCCACCACGAAGGGCGCAGAGCCACGGCACAATGTTTTCTTCCTCGGTGTTCTCAGTGTTGAATCTCTTTTTCTCTGGCAGGTATTCCCGGAAAAGCTACGGAGCGATCGTGAAAGTGGTCCAAGGGTGGGAGTCCATGTCGCGGAGGAGTTTCTCCTCCCAAGAGAACTCGGGATGTTTCCGCAGGTATTCGGCGGCGTTGAAGTGGAGGCCGCAGGAATGCCCGGCGGAGGCGGTGAAGGACATGCGGGCGGCCAGGGTGGAATCGGCAACCTTGTTTTGTACAGCGCCGGCGGCCCCAAAGGGAGGCTGCCAGGGGGGCATGCCGCGCGGCGAGAGGTCAACGTGCCCGCAGAGCGTGCGCTCGTCGGGGTCGTCTTTTTTCTCGTAAGTGTCGTAGTGGTCAGCGAGGAAACGCTGCGCGGCCGCCACGTCAATTTTCCCCTTATTGTCTTTCATCAACTGCTCCCACCGCACGTGACGCGCGTTGGCGCTCACGCCCAAATCCTCTGTGTTGAAGTTGGTCTCCTCGCGGGCCAACTTGGGGTCAATCGGGAAGTTCGCACTCACAAAGTAGCCGTCTTTCTTGCGCTCCACCGTGACGTTCTTAAGGCCTAGCTCGACGCTGGCAATTTCGTTCGATTTGCGGTCGCCGACCAGCCAGTCGTTGGCATAGCCGCCGTTGTTCCCTTCTTGCATGAGGTGCGCGAAGTCGTCGATCGAAGCCGCGTACTGCATGGCTTTGCGAGCACGGACGAATTCCGGGATGCCGTTCGGGTCGTAGCCGGAAAACCCCGAGATGGTCGTCTCGGTAATCATGATACCCGCCGAGTTGATCCCGAAATCGTCGCCGCTGTGGATGAACCCCGGATAACTGTCCATCAAGATCCGGTTACCCTTCGCCGGGATTATGTCCAGAATGGTGACCCAGCGCGCACCGTCGAGGTAGCCGGTCCAGTTGTTGTGGCCCATCACGATCTTCCCGTCTTTCGTATAGCTCCCGGTGGCGACAAAGGCGCTGCAATGCTCCGGCGCCCCGCGCGGGGCGGAAGTTGAGATGGCATGCTGACGGTCGTATTCCTTGACGTAGTAGCCCCACTCGAGCGAGGCGTTCAGGGCAACGACGTCCCAGAGGTCCAGCTTCACGCCTTGCGCTTTCAGGCCGTCGGCAATGCCCTGGAGCTCCCCGCGGTATTCCGGCTCGATATGGGGCCACATCATGTTCCGGGCAGCGTCGCGGAAGAACTGCCAGTCCTTTTTGCTGTCGTGTGTCTGCTCCAGGACCGTCACGCTTTCGGCGTCCAGGATTTCCTTCGCCAGCAGATACCCATGCTGAAAGCCGACTTCTGAAGGAGTCCCCTCCAGATGCACAAAAATCCACCCGTTTTTCTCCCTCCGGCGGAAGGCGCCTTTCAGGCGCGGGTCCGTGCGCGAGCCCTGGGCCAGCAGCAAAGCCGCGCCCGTGACGAGCGAAAAGAGGATGAACACAGCGGCCATTCGACGCATGAGGTGCTCCGTCATCTTAAGGGTTGCCCTCTGCAAATAGTGCCCGACCTGGGTGCGTTTCGCAAGCAAACTCGCGGGCTAGCACGCAGGGTCTAGATAATCTTCAGTTTCTTCCCCACTCTTTCCAGGATTTCCAGGGCGCGCTGCAATTCTTCCTGGGTGTGGGTTGCGGTGACGATGGTCCGGATGCGGGCTTTGCCCTGCGGGACAGTGGGAAAGCCGAGGCTCTGGGCGAAGACGCCTTCCTGGAAAAGCTGGCGGGAAAATTCGTGGGCGAGGGCGGCGTCGCCGACGATGACAGGGGTGATCGGCGTTTCGCTGACGCCGGTATTGAAGCCCAGCCTCTTCAACCCCTCTTTAAGGAATTGGGTGTTTGCCCAGAGTTTGTCGATGAGCTGGGGCTCCTCTTCGAGGACCTCAAACGCCGCCAGGCAGGTTGCCGCTACGGAAGGCGGGTGCGACGTCGAGAAGAGAAACGGCCGCGCGCGGTGATAGAGGAACTCGATGGCATCGCGCGTGGAACAGATATAGCCGCCCAGCGCCCCAATGGCCTTCGAAAGCGTGCCTACCTGAATATCGACGCGTCCGTGGAGGTTGTAGTGGTCCACGGTGCCGCGCCCGTTCCGGCCCAGGACGCCCGAGGCGTGAGCGTCGTCAATCATCATGATGCAGCCGTATTTTTCGGCCAGCTCGACAAGCTGCGGAAGCGGCGCGATGTCGCCCTCCATCGAGAAGACCCCGTCCGTGATGAGCAGCTTGCGGCAGGGGCGGCCCGCGACTTCCTTCAGGACTTTCTCGCAGCCTTCCATGTCTTTGTGCGGGAAAACCTTGATCTCCGCGCGCGAGAGCCGGCAGCCGTCAATGATCGACGCGTGGTTGAGTTCGTCGGAGATGATAACGTCTTCGCGGCCCAGGATGGCCTGCACCGTCCCGGCATTGGCGGTGAAGCCGGACTGAAAAACCACCGCGGCTTCGACGTGCTTGAACTTCGCGATCTTCTCCTCCAGCGCCATGTGAATCGACATGGTGCCGGCGATGGTGCGCACGGCGCCGGACCCGACTCCCCATTGCTCGATGGCTGCCAGCGCCTTCTGGCGCAGCTTGGGATGAGTGGTCAGACCCAGGTAATTGTTCGACGAGAGGTTGATGACCTCCCGGCCGTCGAAGCGCGCTACGGGAAGCTGCTCCGTCTCGAGCACCCGGAGCTTCTGGTAAAGCTTCTGCTCGCGGAGCTTGTTCAGTTCGTCAGTCAGGTATTGCAATTCGGATCTTGGCATGAGAAGACCTTGAACGATGCATTTTCAACGGTGATTTGTGAATAGTGAATAGTGAATTAGGTGCGACGAACAGGAGCAGCCTCCTGCCCAGTGACGGGGCATGAGAAAGGTTTGCGAATTCATAATTCACCATTCACTATTCACAATTCCTTAAGGTAGTCCATTCGGATACAGCAGCACCTTGGAGGCGTTTCCGGAAAGGAGCAGTTCCATTCCTTCCTCGAATTTCGCCATCGGCAGGCGGTCTGTGATGAGCGGAGATAGGTCCAGCGCTCCGGACTTGAGGAGGGTCTGCATCTTGTACCAAGTCTCGAACACGCGCCGGCCGTTGATGCCTTGGACGACCGCGCCCTTAAAAATGATGTCGTTGGCCAAGTCGAGTTCCAGCGGCTTGGAAGGAATTCCCAGCAGGGACATGCGCCCGCCCCGGCGCAACATTTGAAAGGCCTGGCGAATGGCCTTGGGGTGGCCTGACATCTCGAGCACCACGTCGGCGCCTTCGCCCCCAGTCTGGTTCAGCAGTTCGGCGACGGGATCAACTTTTTTCGGGTCGAGCACCCGCGTGGCGCCCATTTTCTCCGCCAGTCTCTGCCGGAAAGGGTGGATTTCTGTCGCGAAGACGGGGTACGCCCCGCACGCCTTGGCGATGGCAATGGCGAACAGGCCAATGGGGCCGCAGCCGGTTATGGCGACGCTCAGGCCCGCAACCTCGCCGGCCAGAACCGTGTGCACGGCGTTACCCAGCGGATCCAGGATGGCGGCGTACTCCACGGGGATGGCCGGGTCGATTTTCCAGATATTCGACTCCGGAATTTTGACGAACTCCGCAAAGCAGCCGTCGGCATCGATGCCGATGATGCGCACCTTCTGGCAGATGTGGCTTTGCCCGGTCCGGCACTGGTGACAGAGACCGCAAGCCACGTGCATCTCCGCGGAGACAAAGTCCCCGGCGCGCACGGTGGTGACTTCCGCGCCGACCTGATCCACCTCGCCGCAAAACTCGTGACCAAAAACCAGCGGGGGATGAATCCGCCGCGACGACCAGCGGTCCCAGCGGTAGATGTGCAGGTCAGTGCCGCAGATGGAAGCGGCGCGCACACGCACCCGTACGTCGCGCAAGCCGATTTCCGGCACCGGGACCTGCCGGAGCTCCGCCCCCGGCTTCGGGGCCGCCTTCACAATGGCTTGCATGCTGGCTCGCAACATAGCAGTTGAGAGGCGGAAGTATAAAGGATAAAGGGTGAAGGTTAAAGGCTAAAGGATGAGGGGTAAAGGTTGAAAACTGAAAGGATGCTTGTCTTTGGCAAATGCGCATGGCCGTTTTTCATTTGTCCTTTAGCTTTCATACTTTACACTTTATTCATTGCAGTTTGCGGCGAACTTTTTCAAGCCCTTCCTTGGCGAGCGCATATTCTGGAGAAAGCTTGAGAGCCTGTTCGAAGTGGGAGCGCGCCTGGACGTACATCTCCTTCGCCATGTAAACGCGCCCGAGGTTGTAGTGGGGATAATGGTAAGACTCGTAGCGGCGGGACTGGAGGGCGCGCTCCAGCCAGGGAATCGCCGCGTCGTACTCTCCCTTCTCGATCAAGTACGCGCCGATGTCGTTATAAGGATTGCCGAACTCCGGATCGAGCTGGATGGCCTTCTTGCATTCGGCGATTGCGTCTTCGATCTTGCCCTGGAAGCGGTAAGTCCAACCCAGGAACGTATAGGCTTCAGCGGTGGGATGGAGGTCCAAGGAGCGCTTGTAGAGCTCGATCGCCATGTCGTAGTCGCCGCCCATCTGGTACTGATAGGCTTCCTTCAGCAGTTCCCAGGCTGCTTGGAGCTCTTCGGCGCCCATAAGGTCTGTTAGCCCTCCCCCTTTCGTTGGTAGCACAGTCCCCAGATGTTGTCAATGAACCCGGGGTACGGTATAGCCCTGGGACAGCCTCAGCGCGGATTATTGTGCGGCGGGGGCGGGTGACGCCGGCTGCAAGGCTTCGCGGACTCTCTTCTCGACCGTCTCCACGAAGCTCGCAACGTCCACGCCCTCCTGGCGGAAGACCACGCGGCCCGTGCGATCGAAGATGAGCAGAGTGGGGAGGGCGCGCACCCTGAGCAGGCGATCGAGTCCCTGCGCATAAGCTATCGGGAGGGTCCAGTGCTCCTCCTGCACGAAAGGTGGCACCACGTCGTGGTCCTCGTCCGTACTGACGGCCAGGAACACAGCCTGGGGATCGTTGCGAAATTTCTCCCAGACCTGCTCCAGGAGCTTGCCTTCCAGCCGGCAGGGCCCACACCAAGTCGCCCAGAATTCCATCACCACGACTTTGCCGCGATAGTCCGCCAGCTTGATCGCGGAGCCATCGAGGCGCGTGAGCACAAAATCAAACGGGCTGAGCTGGTTGGTGTTGGGACCATCCTGCGACTTCCAGCGCTGGGCGAGCGTCTTACTCAGCTCGTCATAGCGCTTCAAGATCTCGTCGCCCAGACCGGCTTGTGAAGAGTGCTGCGCGAGGTACAAACTGCCAAGCTTCAGGCGTATTTGTTCGCGATGCGCCGGATCGACTTCCTTATCGGGAAAGGCAAAAGCCGTCACATAGTAATCGAGGGCGCGGTCGGCCTGGCCGCTCGAGCCCAGGAGGTCGCCCAAACGCTCTGCCACCTGCGAAGTCGGATAAGCCTCATAGCTCTTTTGCAGGTCGGCGAGGGCGGAGGTGGTCTTCCCCATCCGGGCATAGATCTTGCCGCGCATGAGGTAAGCCGAAGCGCGCCTGACGGACTGCGACTGCTCCCATTTTTCCTCCGAGACGCCCGAAGGCGCGGATTGTTTTCCCTCCCTCTCGGCCCGCTCGACGAGTCGCGTCGAGTAGTCAAGGGCTTGGTCTTGGCTGTGGGCGTCGGCTTGCCGGCTCAAGAGCTCTACGAGAGTCGAAAGCAGGCCGGGGTGGTCGGGGCTGGCTACCAGCAACTTTTCCCCGGCCCATATGGCCTTCGCGGGGGCGTTGGTATCGAGCGCTTGCTGGTAGATGGTGCGCAGGACCTCATCCCGTCGCGAGGTCTTGGGGAAGCGAGCCAGGAATTCTTCAAGGTTTTCAATGAGCGCCTGAGGATTTCCTTGAGCAGATCGGACGGCATCCGTCAGGGCTTGGGTCTCTACCTCCTCCGGAGAGGGTTTCTCGACCTTCGGCGGAGCCGCCTGGGCCCCCGGCAGTGCGGCTTGCAGCCCCGCTCCAACCTGCTGTGGAAACACCGAGGAGAGGCGACCCCCGACTTCGTCAGGACGGGTCGGCGCGGCGCTCCTATGGCCCGCCCCCACATGGCGCGGACACACCAGGAGGAGGAGACACAAAAGGATAATCAGCAGCAAGAATCGCTTCAGTTGGGCTTCGTGCCACAGCTTCATTGGAGTTTCATTCTATCATTGGCAGGCCAGGAGTTTCCTTGCCACTCTTAACCCGGCCGGGAATACAGGCGTCTGTGGCGGGCCTGGCGGGCTGATATAATGGTTAGTCCTTAGGGAGCCCCAAATGAGATCTCCGAAAATTCGCGCTGTCTTTTTCGACGCGGGCAACACGCTGCTCTTCCCCCGGCTCGAAGACCTCGCTCAAGATTTGACCGCGCAGGGTTATCCGGCCACGGTGGAGGACTTCCACGCCGCCGAGCGCGCGGCAAAGCAGAAGCTGGACGAGTGGGTCTGGCCGCAAGTCCGCAAGGGCGAGGTGCCCCGGATCGTTGACCACGTGTATTGGTCGGAATACCTGCGAGTGTTAATGGAGCGCATCGGAGCGCCGGAGAGCGCGCGGGAGCGCTTGGTGCGCCGCGTGGCAGACCGCTTTCGTGACCTGCAAGTTTGGTCGATCGTGCCGCCGGATACCGCTCCTGTCTTGGAACGGCTCCGCGCGCAGGGCTACTACCTGGCTGTGGTTTCGAATTCGGTTGGCACGATGGAACAGCACTTGGCGCGGCTGGGGCTCGGGCAGTACTTCCAGGCGGTTTTCGACTCCGGTGTACTCGGAGTGGAGAAGCCGCACCCGGATATTTTCCGAATGGCGCTCGAGCGCGCGGGCGTTAAGGGGTCAGAAACTGTCTTCGTGGGCGATACCCACGCCACCGACATCGCGGGCGCCCAACTGGCCGGCCTCATCGGCGTGCTCTTCGACCGTGTGGGTGCTTATCCGCACGTCGAGTGCCCCAAGATTAACTCCCTGCAGGATTTGCAGAAGGTCCTTGAAGAGTTGTGATTAGCGTCATTCAGGGCATCGGCTGTGGTGAGCTTTCCTGATCTTGCCACCGCGACCCTTTTGCCTGCCTGCGGTAGGCAGGCCGCAGCACGGGCCATAGCCCTCCTGCCCGACCCCGACATATAGTCACTGCCATCAAAACCTCGTCCATTCCCCGGCCCGTGGCGTGCTCTCTCCTTTCAGAGTGTGAAAACTCGCGCAGGGGAGGTGTGCCCATGGAACCCCGCAAGCATCATCGCAAGAAAGAAGACTACAAGCTGCGCACTCACTTGATCCACGGAAACTATGAAAGCAAGAAGTGGGACTACAACCATCAAGTGGTTCCACCCGTGTCTCAGTCCACGGCCTTCCGGCTTAGCTCGCTTGAGCGGGGCGCCAAGGGCTTCGTGCAGTTTGCGTCCGCTGAGGAAGCTTTGAGTGGGCACATCCCGATCTACATTTACGACCGTCTGGATGAGCCCACGCGTGCCATGCTCGAGGAGAACCTGGCGTACGCGGAAGGGGGCGAGATTTGCGTCACTTTTGCCAGCGGGATGGCTGCCATCAGCGCGGCGTTGGGCACGACGCTGCGCCAGGGGCAGGAAGTGTTGGCCCACCAGATGCTTTACGGCTGCACCTATAGCCTGATGACCAATTGGCTGCCGCGATTTGGCATGGCGGCCCGTTTCGCCGATTTTCTGCAGCCAGGAGCGCTGCTCGACGAGGTGAAGCCTGCGACGCGGGTCCTCTATTTCGAGACCCCCATCAACCCGACCATGCAGTTGATTGACATGGCTGCCATCCGTGGCGTAGCCGACCAGGTGAATGCTCGCCGCGACGAGAAAGACAAGGTGCTGGTGATCGTGGATAACACTTTTGCTACGCCTTACTGCCAGCGCCCGCTCCGGCTGGGAGCTGACATCGTCGTCGAGAGCCTGACCAAGGGCCTGGGGGGCTTCGGCACCGACATGGGCGGCGCGCTCATCGCTCCCAAGGAGTGGTACAACCACGTCATGCTCTTCCGCAAGGATTTCGGGGGCGTGCTTTCGCCACGCAGTGCCTGGAGCATCCTGGTCTATGGCGTGCCGACGCTCGCCGCGCGCATGGCCAACATGCAGAAGACCGCACACCACGTAGCGGAGTTCCTCTGTAAGCATCCGAAAGTGGCCAGCGTGAGCTATCCCGGCGCCGACTGCTTTGCACAAAAGGCTCTAGCGCGGAAGCAAATGATGAGCACTGACGGAAAGTTTGCTCCCGGCAGCATGATGTATTTCGTGTTGAAAGCCTCGGACGAGAAGCACACTCGGGCTGAAAAGCTGGTGGACTACCTCGCCGAGCACGCCTATTCCATCACGCTCGCCGTGAGCCTGGGGCAGATCAAGACCCTCATCGAGCACCCCTTCTCCATGACCCATTCGGCGCTGCCCGACGAGCAAAAGCGGGCATTCGGCTTGCATCCCGAGGGCGTCCGGCTCTCGGTCGGCCTCGAGGATTGGCACGACATCATTCGTGACTTCGAGCTGGCGCTGGAGAAAGTGTAGGGGCGGCCTGCCGCAGTCCCTAAGCCGACGGATAAGCAGGGCAGGGTTTGAACCCGGCGGCGACGATGTTTCGAATGCTGTTGAATGCCGTTAGCCCAAGAGATTGACCTTAGCCCTCGAATGCTCTAGCATGAACTGAGCGACACGTGAAGTGGAGAGACGGCATTGAAATTCAAGATTGAATTGGATCGTGAACAGGATGGGCGCTGGATTGCCGAGATCGGCTCACTTCCCGGTGTGATGGCGTACGGCAAGAGCAAGCAGGAAGCCGTGGCCAAGGTTAAGGCGCTTGCCCTGCGCGTGCTTGCCGATGAAGTGGAGAAAGAGGGGAAGTACTCCACCAGAGCCCTGGACGTATCCATTGCCTGCAGCCGTTGAGCCACTGGCCTAGCACCAAAGCTCGCAGAGCCTTGAATGCCCTTTTCAGAATGGGGTGGTCTATAAAGGCTCGCAAGAGTTCCTCCCACCTCCAGCTTACCCACTCGACGCGGGGTGAGTTCACTTGGGCCTTCCATGACTCGGAGGAAATAGGGCCCAAGATGCTCGCCCGCATCGCCAAACACACCGGATTGAAACCGGAAGACCTATAGCGCCGAAAATCCAAACGGCTTGCCCCTTGGACGCGCAAGCCTCCGGCTGAGGGCCAGCTATTGGCCGCTGGGGTCGCGTTCTTAGCGTCTTTGGCCGGACGAGGAAAGCAAGGACGATGGTGCGCGGCTGGCAACCGTCCCGCTGCGATCGTGCTCGATCAGGTCGTGATAGAGGTGCCCGGCGATTTCCGCCGCGTGCGGGCCATACATCAATCGGCCGCCACGAAGCAAGACCACTACGACATACTTAGGCTGCAAGTCCTGGGCGTACGAGACGAACCAACCCAGGCGAGCGCCACCCTCGCTGCAGGTGCCGGTTTTGCCGAAGACTTGCACCTCGGGATCGTAGGCCAGGCGCGCGGTGCCGTAGACGACGGCGGCGGCGAGTCCTTCCTTGACTTGGGGAAGGTATGGGAGGAGGTTGTCCAGCCGCCGGGCCACGCGCGGCTGAAAGCTCGCCAGTTCATCCTGGCTGCGCGGATACTGCAGTTCGTAGATGGTGCCGCCGTTGGCGATGGCGGAAATGCCCGCCGCCATCTGGAGCGGCGTCACTTCCATGTCCGTGCCGCAGAAGGCCAGGTATCCCACTCCGCCTTCTTTGGGAGCGGCGGAAGGGAATCGGCCCGGAGATTCACCCGGGATGTTCCAACCCGCCTTCTCACCCAAACCGAACTCGTGAGCGTATTCGGCGAGTCGCTCGTAGCCAAGCATTTCTCCCAGCTTTCTGAAGAACACATTGTTGGACTTGGCCAAGGCTTCCGTGAGGCTGATGCGCGTCCGGCCGCCCCCGTAGAGCCTGGTTGTGGGAGTGATGATGCCTTCTTTGAGCGCGGCCAGCGCCACGATCGGCTTGAAGGTCGAGCAGGGAGTAAATCCAGAAGTCAGCGCCAGCTTTTGGTTCACCATGGAAAGGATTCGGCCGCTGTTCGGGTCAACCACCACGATGCTGCCGTTCCAGTTCCCAAGGGCCTCGAGGGCCGCCTGCCGGATGAAGGGGTCGTCGCCCGCAGGGTTGTCATCAACCGCCGGATCGCCAAAGGAGCTGATGCGCCAGGGGCTGTACAGCCGCTGCCTGCGGCGTGCCGTTCCGCTGCGCGCGGGACTCACACGACTCGAGGGTTGCCGTCCGTCAGCCGACGGATGGGCCGCTGCGCGGCTGCGAGCTTGAGGCCCACGCGCGCTTGTCGTTACCTTTTTGCGCGCGGGTTTTTTGGAAGGAGGGTGAGGAGATATCTCCCCGGAGGCGTCCGCACTTTTCTGGGCTTGGGACCCCAGGGGGTCCAGCGGAAAGCTTTCCCTTCCGAGCAAGCAAAATGCTGCTACGGCCAGGATGACAACTTTCTTCAGCAACGCTGTTTTCTCACTTCTTGGCGCGGGTAGCCGCGGCGGCCTCAGCCGCCGCATTTTGCGAAGACAACTCGGGTGGCAGCGGGAGCTTCAGTGCTTTACGCACCTCGATCTCCATTTTCTTTCGCACGTCGGGGTTGTCGCGCAAGAACTGCCTGGCGTTCTCCCGGCCCTGTCCGATGCGCTCCCCGGCAAACGAGAACCAAGCGCCGGATTTCTCCAGAATATTGCGCTCGGCTGCCACGTCGATCAAATCGCCTTCCTTAGAGATCCCCTCTCCATATAGGATATCAAATTCCGCCTCCCGAAAGGGAGCGGCAATTTTATTTTTCACAATTTTTACTTTCGTCCGGCTGCCGACGACCCGGTCCCCGTCCTTGATGGAAGCGATCCGGCGGATGTCCACGCGGACGGAGGAATAGAACTTCAGCGCCCGGCCGCCCGAGGTCGTTTCCGGATTGCCGAACATGACGCCGATCTTCTCGCGGATCTGGTTGATAAAGATAAAGCAGGTCTTGGATTTGGAGACAATCCCCGTAAGCTTTCGCAGGGCCTGCGACATGAGCCGGGCTTGCAGGCCGGGCAGAGAATCTCCCATGTCCCCGTCGAGTTCAGCCTTGGGCACCAGCGCCGCAACCGAGTCCACCACCAGCACATCCACCGCGTTCGAGCGCACCAGCGACGAAGCAATCTCCAGCGCCTGCTCGCCGTAGTCAGGCTGGGAGACCAGCAGGTTGTCCACATCCACGCCCAACCGCTTGGCATAGGGCGCGTCCAGGGCGTGTTCGGCGTCAATGTAAGCCGCCAGGCCCCCGCGCTTCTGCGCTTCCGCCACGACGTGCAGGGCGATGGTGGTCTTGCCGCTCGCCTCGGGGCCGAAGATTTCAACCACACGACCGCGCGGCATGCCCCCCACCCCCAAAGCCGCGTCGAAGGAGATCGACCCCGTGGGAACAACCTCCACGGGCACAAACGCGTCCTTGTTGCCCAATCGCATGATGGAGCCCTTGCCGTAGTCCTTCTCGATTTGAGTCACCGCAAGGTCAAGGGCTTTGGCTTTCTCGCTTTTCTCTTCTGGCATTGCGAATCCTCTCTTCCTAGGACGTCAAGTATAAACGAGCCTCTTCAGGCCTTTGCCCCGGCATGCAGCACCGGTTTCTCTACGCGTCCATCGCGATGCACAATAAAGCTCGAGCTCAACGGATAGTAGCAACTCCACTTCGCGTTTTCACTGCATACCGCCACCGAAACGTGCAGGTAATCGGGCTTGTCCTCCAGGAGATCGACTTCCAGGTGATATGGCGCGCCCATTTCGCACCTAGCCAGATTCTTCTCCTTTAGTTCCCGACGAAGAGCCTCGTACGATTTCGCGGACCACACCTCAATTTCCCTTTCGAGATACGGCCTCAAGTCGTCACGCTTCATCTTGCCGCCAGATTTTCCGAACACACTAAGGTATGCTCTCCCAGTCCTCAACGCGCAAGCCTTTCACGCGACTAAATTCCCCCGTGTTGTGCGTCACGAGAGTGCGGTCATTGGCGAGCGCAATGGCAGCGATCAGAAGATCGTTAGGGCCGATTGGGGTGCCCGACGAAGCAAGCTGCGCCCTGGCTACTCCGTACGCTTCTTCACACTTCTCGTCAAAGGGCAACGTCGCAAACTCCTGAATGAATTGCCGCAAGAGTGCGAGATTGGCTTGTTGCCGCCCGCTCCGATATGCACCGTAATAGAGTTCCGCTTTGGTGATCGAGCAGAGGACAACTTCTCGCCTGGGCACCGAAGCTAACTTTCGCGCCAGCGCCGTGCCCTTCTCATTAAGAAGGCGAATGCATGCGTTTGTGTCCAGAAGGAAACTCACAATCTTTCTCGAGCCTCGTACTCCCCTTGGCTAGCGCGTGCCAGGGGTTCACCCTCCCAACCTCCGACCACCCTTTCAAAGAACCCGGGCGACCACGCGAAATCCTCCCTTCCACCAGCGGCAGGCTCACTGATCGGTTGGAGAATCACCATGACCTCCACCTCTGTCTCCCCCAGGCCGCTAGGCACGTCCAGGTGCACCATGCCGTCAGCTCCGACTCGAGATCGTATCAAGATGCTCCGCATCTCCCTGACCTCCTGGCCCCGCTCTCGGCGGCATCATTCGGCCGGCTTAGCTCCCCTATGCGCTTAAAGCAGTGCTCGCCGGTTCTTTAAACCTCGCCTACGGCTTGCCTCCAGTGTACTCGTAAAACCCCCGCCCTGTCTTGCGTCCCAGCCATCCGGCGTACACCATTTTCTCCAACAACGGGCAGGGGCGGTACTTGGGATCGCGCAGGCTTTCGTGAAGGACTTTCATGATATCCAGGCAAACGTCGAGTCCGATCAGGTCCGCGAGTTCCAGCGGCCCCATGCGATGATTCATCCCCAGCTTCATGACGTCGTCGATTCCCTTCGCCTCCGCGACGCCTTCCATCAGGCAGAAAATCGCCTCGTTGATCATCGGCATGAGCACGCGGTTGGAAACGAACCCGGGAAAATCGTTCACGCGGACCGGCGTCTTGTCGGCGCTGGCCGCCAGGTTCACGGCGATCTCGACCACTTCCGGCGCGGTCTGGAGCCCCGGCACCACTTCCACGAGCTTCATGACCGGCACGGGGTTGAAGAAGTGCAGGCCCAGGAATCGTGTTGGGCGCCGGGTGGTTGCGGCGAGGCGGGTGATCGAAATCGAAGAGGTGTTTGAGGCGAAGATCGTTTCGGGCGAGCAGACAGCCTCGAGCGACTTGAAGATCGCGGCCTTGACCTCGAACTTCTCCGTGGCTGCTTCGATCACGAAATCCGCTGCGGCCAGGTCCGCAGCCTGCGTCGTTTTCCTTAGGCGCGAGAGTGCCGCCTCGCGGTCGGCAGCGGTTATCCGCTCCTTCTCGACGTCGCGGCCGAGCCCCGCGGCGATCCTCGCCGCGCCCTTCTCGACAAGCTCGGTTGCCACGTCCATCAGCACCACCGAGTGCCCATGCCGCACCAGCACCTGCGCGATGCCGTGCCCCATTTGTCCCGCGCCGACCACGCCCACTGTTTTGATATCCAAGCGCTGCCCCCACCCTGCCTGCCGCAGACAGGTTTCTGGATTCAACTGCTAACGGAAATAGGTGTCGGTCCACGAAAGGGAGTAGGGAGTAGCGAATAGGGAGTAGGGGCCCGTCCCTTTTTTCCCCGACTCCCAACTGCCTACTCCCCACTCCCGGTTAATTCTCTCTTTCCACGGCCAATGCCACGGCGTTCCCGCCGCCGAGGCAGAGCGCGGCAACGCCCCGGTGCGCGCTGCGCCGTGCCATCTCGTAGAGCAGGGTGACCAGGATGCGCGCCCCGGAGGCGCCGATGGGGTGGCCGAGCGCCACCGCGCCGCCATTAACGTTGGTCTTGGCGGGGTCGAGGCCCAATTGCTCCATCACCGCCAGGGCCTGAACGGCAAAGGCTTCGTTCAACTCCCACAAATCCACGTCCTCGATTTTCCATGTCAACTTCTTCAGGAGCGCGCGCACCGCCTCTACCGGCGCCATCATCACCCACTTGGGCTCCACGCCGCTCACCGCCTGGCCGACGATTCGCGCAATCACCGGCTTGCCAAGCTCCTGAGCCTTCTCGAGCGAAGTCACCACCAAGGCCGCGGCGCCGTCGTTGGTGCCGGGAGCATTGGCGGCTGTCACCGTGCCGCCGGGCTTGAACGCGGGCTTCAATTTTGCGAGCGCCTCCAGCGAGCTGTCCGCGCGCGGCGATTCATCCGTAGCGAACTGTATGGGTTCGCCTTTCTTCTGCGGGATGGCGATGGGCACAATCTCGTCTTTGAACCGGCCACTCTTGATGGCGTCCACGGCGCGCCGGTGACTCTGCAGCGAGTACTCGTCCTGGCGCTGGCGCGAAATTTGATATTTCTCCGCCACCAGTTCGGCCGTCATGCCCATGTGGAAGTCTTCGTAGGCATCCCAGAGGCCGTCGGTGATCATGGAGTCCAGCACCTTGCCGTGCCCCAGCCGGTATCCCGCGCGGACTTGCGGGAGAAGGTAAGGGCAGTTCGTCATGGACTCCATGCCGCCCGCAAGCAGGATTTCCGCATTCTCCGTCTGGATTGCTTGGGCCGCGAGCCCGACAGCTTTCAGGCTCGACCCGCAGACCTTGTTGATGGTTAGGGCGGCGACTCGAGAGTGGAGTCCGCCTTTCAGGCCCGCCTGCCGCGCCGGGTTTTGGCCCAGGCCTGCGGACACGACGTTGCCCATAATGATTTCGTCAATCTTTTCGGGTTCAATTCCGGCGCGCCGCACCGCTTCGCGAACCACGCAGGCGCCAAGATCCACGGCTGAGAATGGAGTCAGCGAACCTTGGAACTTCCCGATGGCGGTGCGAACGGCGGCGATGATGACCGCTTCTCGCATGGTTTCCTCCCTCGCGGGGCTGGGTCCGTTCCAACCGGTCTTGGCTGGGCTCTCAAGGGGCGTCTATCTGTTGGGTCGTTCAGCATGCCGGCGCCGCGGATGGCGAGCGTGGTTGGAACGGCCCTAGTGTGCCGCTACCTCCGCGGAAATGTCAAGCTGACATGCGGCCTTGCCATGATGCCTCGGAGCCGTGAAAAGAACCAACGACCTCGAAGTAGAGTAAGGCAGAGTGCTGGAAGGCACTTGGAACTCCCGCTCAAAACTTCATATTGATAGGCAAGCGAACGGGTGGCGCGTAAGTGCGAATGACCCAGCAGGGATTGGTGGCAGCGGGGGGGCCAAGGGGCGTTGTACGACATCATGTCAGGGATGGCTAAGCCGTCAGGTGGTTTGTTTTCTATCAGGTGACGGCTTAGGCGTTTTTTCTTGGCGTGAAGTCTGGACATTGTGTCGTTTGAGCATAGCCAAATTGTCGGGCGCACGAAGTGGCCACGGCCTGTCTGATATGCGGGCTTTTTCGGGCACGGCGAGGGCATCGCCGGAGCCTTTCGCAATCCATGGTGAGCCGCTCATAGGCCTCTCACGATCGGGCTATCAACTAGCATTCAATCAACCTACTATAGCACAGTTATCGATTTTGTCAAGCACAAAATGAAGCCAGGGGGCTTTCGCCACGCCCGTCAAAGAAAGTGCTTTGACAACATCCACCTCGACACTTTCTCTTGACGGAAGCTTCAGGTTGTGGCAAATTGAAAAGCGGACGTTATTAGCCATGATGCGCAAACCACATCATCGAGTCATACCGGTCGCGGCAGCGACCCAGACAGGGCAGGAGACGCCTGTGTTTGCTGGTCCGCGACAGGATAAATGGGAGGGTCGAGGGCCCTAGGGTGGTTTGATCAACGCGTTTTTGCAAGACCAAGCCGCCCCTTAAAAGGCGGCTTTTTTATTGCTCCGGGGTCGTTTAACGGGTAGGACGCTGGGCTCTGAACCCAGAGATTGAGGTTCGAATCCTCACGCCGGAGCCAAGAATTTCACGGGTAGGCTAACGGTAGGCCGGCTGAATTTGGCTCAGCAAGTCGGGGTTCGAGTCCCTGCCCGTGATCCAGATGCTGAGGAATGGTGCAGCGCGGCGAGTGCACCTGCTTTGGGGATTGGAGGCTTTTCTAGTTTCGGCGTGTAGCGCAGTCTGGCGAGCGCACGTGCCTCGGGCGCACGGGGTCAGTGGTTCAAATCCACTCACGCCGACCATTTAGGGGGGTTCGGGGTTTGGGATTAGGGGTTCGGGATGAAGGGTTTGGGTTTCGTGATCGGCAGAAGAAGGTTCGAGTTGACAGTCCACTAACCCCTAACCCCCAACCCCGAATCCCGGAAGAAGCGGGTATGGTATATGGGCTGTGCCCTAGTCCGCCTGACTAGAGAAACGTGTTCGAGTCACGTTACCCGCTCCAAGCTTGTGGGATGGTAGCTCAGAGGCAGAGCGCCGGTCTGAAAAGCCGGAGGTCGCAAGCTCGAAACTTGCCCTTCCCACCACGCGGTTGTAGAGAAGCCTGGAGTTCTCGGCTCCCTGTCACGGAGCAGATCACGGGTTCAAATCCCGTCAACCGCGCCAAATTTGAATAGTCTTGCTGGCGTAACTCAGTCCGGTCAGAGTGCCTCTCCTACAAAGAGGAAGCCGGTGGTTCGAATCCATCCGCCAGCACCAAGTGTGGCCGTGGCGGAATAGGCAGACGCGCCGGATTGTGGCTCCGGTTTTTGTGGGTTCAAGTCCCACCGGTCACCCCACTAGGCGTGTGCCGTCGTAGCTCTGACACCGTAGCGGCGGGTTTATCCCGCCATTTGGTTTCCGGCGTGGCGAGGTGAACTCGCCGCTACGAAATGGTCGCGGGTGTGGCGAATCGGTGGAGACGACCCACCGGGTCGTCTCTACGAAGTCCCCGCGGGCGCGGGGGTGGATTGAAACCAGAACGGTAGACAGCAGTCGGTAGAGGTTCGGCCCCGCGAGGCGTGGCGAGGTGAACTCGCCGCTACACACCTATGCCGACCTAAAGGTCGGCGCTACTCGGCCACAGGCGGCTCGACAACACCCCAATTAACCTCCTCTTGATTCGCTCTGGCAACAGGAGTAGTGTCCCTTTAAACGTGTTTCTCAAAACACGCTAACCGCTTTGAAATCGAGGTGGATCATGAGGCGCGTACCCCTTTTTCTTGCCGCCTGCGCCGCCGTAGTGTCGGCGATTGGTTTATATGCGCAGCAAGCAGATTCGATCCCGAGCACTAATAATCCTCTTGAAGTTTCGCAATCCGTTCCGCGGTTGATCATGTTCAGCGGGACGGTGAAGGATCTGACCGGCAAACCCTTGACGGGGCCGGTGGACCTCAACTTTGCCATCTACAAGGAGCAGGCGGACGCCGCGCCTCTCTGGCAGGAGAGCCAAACCCTGAACGTTGACGAGCAGGGCCATTACACCGCGATAGTCGGGGCAATGCAGCCGGAAGGCTTGCCCGTGGATTTGTTCACGTCAGGCGAGGCCCGATGGCTGGGAGTGAGCGCCGGGAAACTGGCCGAGCAGCCTCGGGTGCTGCTGGTGAGTGTGCCCTATGCGCTGAAAGCCAACGACGCGGAGATGCTGGGCGGCAAGCCGGCATCGGCTTATGCGCTCGCGCCAGCGGCGGAAGGTTCGACCCCCACCGGCGCTCCCAGCGCGGGCTCGAAGGGCCTGGGCGGCGCAGCCTCCTCTGAATTGGCCGCGCCCGGGACGCCCAAGAGCGGGGCGAAACCTAACGTGGCGGGCACGGGGACGCAGAATTACATCCCGGTGTGGACCAACAGTACGGGCACCCTGGGCAACTCGGCGATCTATCAGAGCGGCAGCAATATCGGCATTGGGACGACGGCACCGGTGTCGGCCCTGGACGTGTACGGCGCCAGCGCCGGCTTGCGGCTGCGTGGCACGGGGACGCACCAGGTGTGGATCACCGGGGCGACTAGTGGGCGGTTGGGGCAGGACGCGGCCGGGTTCTTTCTCACCTCCGACACCAACGGCGCCGCTCTACGCTTCGCGACGAATAACGGCTCGGGACACGAGTGGATGAGAATCACCAGCGCGGGCAATGTGGGCATCGGGACGACCACCCCGGGCTACCGCCTCGACGTCGTAGGCGGGTCGGCGAGAGTTACGAATCCCAGCGGTACAACCCAATTGCAGGTGAGCGGCAGCGCTACGAGTGGGCGATTGGGGCAGGACTCGGGCGGGCTGTTCCTCTCCTCCGACACCAGCGGCGGCGCGCTACGCTTCGCGACGAATAACGGCTCGGGACACGAGTGGCTGCGGATAACCAGCGCGGGCAGGGTGGGCATCGGGACGGCCACGCCCGCTCACGCTCTCGACGTAGTGGGCGACATCAGCGCCAGCACCAACCTCAACGCGGGGGGCAATCTGAGCGTGACGGGCACGCTCACCGGCAACGGCTCCGGGCTGACGGCCCTGAACGCCAGCAACCTGGCGAGCGGCGCGGTTCCCGGCGCGGTGCTCAGCGGGACGTACAGCAACGCCCTGACGTTCAGCAATGCTTCGAACAGCTTCACCGGCAACGGCGCCGGGCTGACGAACGTGGCGGCCACGACGGCGACCACTGCGAGCGGGTTGTCGTGTACGGGCTGCGTGGGGAGCACACAGTTGGGCGTGAATTACGCCACTAGCGCCTCGAAGGGCGGGCCGGCCTCGAACGCGCTGCTGCTCAACGGCCTGGCATCCACGGCGTTTCAGCCGGCGGGGAGCTACGCGACGATAGGCGCCAACTCCTTCACGGCCAGCCAGTCCATTTCGGGGGATCTGACACTTACCGGGACGGTGAACGGACTGCTTATAGCCCCGAACTTGATCTTCGGCACATCCCAAAGTGCGAACATGTTGGGCGGATATACAGGTATGGGCGGGAAGAGCGGCGGTCCGTCCCGGGTGGTCGGGGGGATGGTCGTCGCGGAGACCGTAGCGGGCGGGAACACCATCACGGACGGGGTGATCGGGGGAACGATAGCAGGTGGAGGCGGGATCAAGGAGGGAAATCCCTGGCCCAACTCGGTCACCAACAACTGGGGGACAGTGGGAGGCGGAGCGTACAACAGGGCTGGCGACGGCACCGGCCCGGCATCGTCAAATTGCTGCGAGGTCGTAGCTGGCGGGCTAGATAACAAGGCCACCATATATGGAGCGACGGTCAGCGGAGGCTACAGTAACAGCGCCACTTCCTACCATGCCACAGTCCCGGGAGGCGTAGGCAACACCGCCAACGGCTGGTTCAGCTTTGCCGCGGGCTGCTTGGCAACCGCGGCCAACGACGGCGCTTTCGTGTGGAGCGGATCCACCGGAG
>Ga0209777_10001425_pt1 | contig 34539 bp, 52 predicted proteins | sample FrelakmetHBP12HB_FD_187147 | JGI IMG/M metagenome (GOLD analysis project Ga0209777, IMG submission 187147) | Freshwater lake sediment microbial communities from the University of Notre Dame, USA, for methane emissions studies -HBP12 HB (SPAdes)... | ecosystem: Environmental > Aquatic >...
CCATAATAGCTGGCATATTGTAAAGCCCAATCATTTCCTGCATGTACATCTGCTCCAGCAGCAATTGCATCTTTAACAAGCCAGTCTATGCCTTCTTCAACTCCAGTCTTTAGCTTTTCTTGAGGAGATAGATTCTTATATATAGCTTGAAGCTCTTGCTCAGATCTCGGTGTAAGATGCTTGATGCTCTCATTCATATGTTCTCGAACTATCTTCATTTTACGCTTTTAGTTTCAATTGGATCAATTGCAATCGGAGTCGGCCATTCTCTTCTTGTCAATATAAAAGTTTGTGAAAAATTGCTCATTATAGATTCTCTATATGCTTGGTCCCATCTTAATGTAAATCCTTTCACTAGATACCACCCGCTATAAAATAAATCTAATGCATCTAGTGATTTAAACTTAGGATCTATTTGCATACTTTCAGCTGGATCTTTTCTAATCAAAGCCACAGGTATTTTATCTCCTCTTATTATGTTAAAATTAGTTCCTTTCACTTCTATTTCTAGATTTAATTTATCTAGCTCTTTATTATTTATCAAATTTTGCACCCTTGCTCTTTGATAATTTTTATGATGATTTCCATCCCATTGCTTATTGTCATCATCAGGATTTGTTATTGTATACTGTATTCCAAGCCACGGATATTTTTGATAAAGATTTACATATGTGTAGTTTGCTCTCTCTAAATCATGTTTTTCTGGATCTTTATTGTATGTCGCTCTCCCTCTTAGCAAAATGTGATTCTTAACTTTGTTTTTGTCATATGTAGGCTCAATGGGTATAGACCAATATTTTTGTGAATTTGAGTTGCTATATAGATTATTGTTATGCTCAAACATTTCACAATACATAGTTGTCCCAACTTGGAATGTGATTGTTGAAGATATGTTTACAGGCTTCCATGTGTTTATATAAAATGATGTTGTCCGAAAAGTGATATAATTCGAAAACACTTTAGGGATTGCTACAGTTTTTTCTTGTTCAACATCAGTTCCTTTTGTATAATCTGTGTCTAAGTTATGCATCAATGCAGCAATATCAACTTCACTTTCTGATGACATTAATTGCTTATTGATATTCACAAAATTTAAATTATAATAAAGATCTATCCAGCATTGAAAAAAAGATTGTCCATCACTCCATGCTCTATTTGTGACATCTCTGACAAAAATGTCACCAGCAATATTAGCTTTTAGCCATATTTGCTTATCATGTGTTTTATTTTCATTTGTTGCAAATCCTAAGCCTGTGCGTTTGCATAAATCTATTAAAGCATCCATAGATGTGCCAAGAGTAGCAAAATCATTTCTTTGACTTCTCAATCCTGGAATAAAAAGCTCTCCAAAAAAAGTCATTTCTATTGGAGCTTTAATATTTGTCGTGTTAGGCAATGCAGCAACAGAAGTTATCACAAAATCACAACGAATAATCTTAAGAGCATCACTTTTGTTTCGAATAGCTACCGATATTATGTCTCCATCTTTTGGCATTTCTCTGGAGATGAATGTTTGAGTAAAAAAAGAAGCTATTAGCATTATTTTAGGCAAATAATCTATGCAATCTATCTCCATAGATTGGATTTCAGAATTGCTTAAAATATAGTCATTTATTCTTATCAACGGATATTCAAGAGAAGCTCGGTCTTCGAGCTTGTTTTTTTTAGGATTTTCCTCTCCGGGTAATGAAATTTCATCTAACTGAATTGTGGGTTTAACTTCAGTCTGCAAAATCCTGTAGACAGTTCCTTTAGGTTGAGTTCCCGAATTAGGAAATGTAGAAGTATATTGTGGTGATATGACTCGTTTTAAATCTGCCATTTATTATGAATTTTGACTTTTTATTGCGTTGACTAAAAACTCGCTGCTGCTCATTCCGTTTTTTAAACATGTTGCAACCGAAGAACCAAAATGGATTCTGCCGTTTCGATAGGTGATCTGTGTCTCTCCTTCAGCTGCAATGTTTGGAGGCAAAGCTCCTTGGTGAGCTCCCATAACTATTTGCCTGTTATCGAAATCGAAAGTCCCATTTGTTGGAATCTTAGTAGGATCAATGTACTTGTAACTATCTCTAATAGCTTTTGAGCCATCAACATCAGTACCCTCTTGTGTATTAACATTTGATTGTGCAGATTCTAGATCAGGCACTAATATAATATCTCCTTCATTTATTGAGAAGGGATTTGAAATGCCATTATATTTTAAGATGATTTCAGCATATAGAGAATTGTTATACACAGCAGCTGAAATCAAGTCAGGCCTCATTATATAGTCTTTAGGGACTTTGAACAAATTATACGAGCTGTAGTTTCGAGTCTTTTCAGTGAACATGGAAACTGTGAGGTCACGAATTGTATGGCCGTCTGCAGTGGTGAAAAACGGCTTATTATCAATCGAGTTTAAAAACATTATATTATATGTTATTTTTAATTATTTAAATACTTCGCATCGCAATCCAGTTTGCTGTTCTGTACGCGCTTCTAAATATATCCCAGTTTTGCGGATCATTTGTGTTATAATTTTCAGATAATCCAACATCGAATTTTCCGCGATTCCACACACTTACACTTCCACCTAACGTGTTTGTTATTCCATTTGCTCCAACTAATGTTCTTCCAGTATCTGCTTGTGTGGCAATTATCGCCAGTCTCGGATTAGGAGTTGTTCCAGTTTGAGTCCTTACTTGTGTAGCTCTATCAACTCTTGTTTGATAATCAGAACTGCCAAGAAATCCGTCTGGTAGATTGTAGATGCGGCCCATACCCCTATTGAATATGGACTCTATTGCGTCTCTATCTCTTGCCATCGCGTGCTTCAACTTTACTGTGATTTTTATTTCGGTTGGAAAGTCATCTGGACCCAACTCGTCATTGAATTCGACATCAATTCCTTCACATATAAGATTTCCTATCATTGCTATTGGGTTCAACGGATTTCCAATTGTTATGTGCCATTCACCAATAGGCTCTCCTGTTAAGATTGCTCTCATCCCTTGGAGATATGGGACCTGTCCGGCAGTTTTCTTGGCAATTGCTTCATTTATTATGTTTTTTGTAGCTCCAGAAGAAAACAGACTGTCTGTGCCTCCAAACAATTTGGCACCACCTTCTCCACCCATCAGTGCGCCGAAGAATGCTTTAGCGTTTTCCCAAGTCCCAGAGCCTGCTACTTGAGCTTTTTTGGTTAAATCTTCTAGAGCTATTGTGCCCCATTCTATTGGTTTTCCTGCATACCATTTTTGAATGCCTCTTTCTCCACCTAGAAATGGATGTGTAGCCGGATCTGCCATGAACCTATGTGCGCCGCCAAAGAACACTGCACTAGCAGAACCCATGACCAAGAAATTAGACATGATATCAAGCAATGCGGCTTTTGGATTCACACCACCTACAGGTCTCGCAACATACTCAAAAACCAAGTTCAGACCTTCCCATGCAAATGTCATGCCAGCCTTGCGCTTCTTAACACTGTCAATCCTATCAATAGGTCCCATGATTCTGTTTTCATATGGGCCGTTATTATAAGGATCTGGCGGCAAAGCTCCTTGGTTCATTATAAGGTCTCTGTCAAAATTGCCACCAGCCACATTTAGCATTTCGGCAAACCTAGTCAATTCGCCGTAAAGCTTTCCGGGTCCTGCTTTTGAATCAGGAGTTGTAGCAGCATTCACTTCCCAAACGCTCGCCTGCACATCTTCCCAAGGAACACCTGTAGTGAATTTGAGAATTGAATTCAAGTTGTTCCCCGTCTCGCCGCCGAAATACGTTATCGCAGTCGCCATCGGTGGAAATGAAATATGATAATTTGAACCCGAGTCTGCTTTACCTCCTGCAGTTCCTTTATCTGTTGCTCCACCCATTCCAGGAAACTTCAAGTTGTCGAGGATTGGAGCTGCAAACCTCCTGAGAGTTATTAGTCTGTTATTCTCAATTTTTTTCCAATACTTCGCGAAGACAAAATCTGTAAACTGATAAGGAGTCCTTCCATTTGGATCTCCTTGTCCCCAAGATATCAAAGCAGAAGTTGTGGGAATGCTCGCAAAATTTGCATTCGCTCCATTACTATCTAATGTTTGGTCAACTTCATACCACCTTCGTTGCCCCTTCTGGTTGACGAGGTATTTTCCGCCATCTGTGCCATAGAGCCTAACTATAGCATAATAGTTTTGCAAAGCCGGAACACCTTTGAAAAAATTATCCGTAGCCATTTGGTTGTATTGAAATTCTCTTATTATTCTAATTTTTTCTGATTCTGCACTTGCTGCAAGTTTGTCCACTTCAGTTTTTCCAATGATATATCCAGATGTTGTAATGTCAGAATAATTCACGTTATAGGGCATTGTAAGATTCATTGCTGCACCTTTGTTTGTTTCAGATGAAATCTCAAAACGTGATAATCTCATATCGAAAGGTCCAGATGTATATCCAGTCTGAGGATCACCTTGAGACTTATTTTTAGCAGGATTTACAGGCACAGGTGGCGTTGACTCACATATTGTAAGTATACTATCAATTTGTAACGGCCCGAGTTTCTTCCAAACTACTTGAGCCATAGTTCGAAGATTTGCATCACTTATGTTAGTGCCTCCCAGTATTTTTTGTGCAAACACTATATTAGATGCCTTTGCAGAATCAGAAGTCGCGCCATTCGTTACATTTGCTAAATCATCTACATAAATTTTTGTAATTGCTGTTTTAACACAAGGATTTGATGTCATTTTGTCCATAAGATCAGCCCATGAATTAATCGTACCAACAGTCTTATATGCGTTTGTTTTTGTAACATCATTATTGATAACTGGTATTATTTCAGGTGTAGTGGGATTAAGCAAAGTAGTGGGCATATATAGTTTTTAATTATATATTCTTTAAAACAAAAAAGCTCTAATTTCTTAGAGCTTTTAAAAACTATGCTTTCCATTTTATATCATCTTTAAACGGTCGAGCTTCGATTAATCGAATTTTTCGAATTGACGGGAAAAAAACTATCTCATCAAATCTATTATATAAATGCTTTAACTTTGGGACATTATTGTCATCAAATAAGACTATTTCATTAATTGTATCAATATTTTTAATTGTTTCGAATAAATTTGAAATAATAATGTCATTCATTATAGGATTTGAATAAATGATTCCTCTTATTCTTTTTGATCTTGCGTAGCATTTAATCAAATCATCTATATGCTTATTGATAATAAAGATTCCATAATCATCTATTGTATCTTGCGTGTATCCGTATTGTTCTAAAATTTCAGGAATACAAATTATGGAAAATAATTTTATATTTAATAATGAATGTTTTAGTCTTTGCGTATTTTCGATTGTGATATAAAACTTCATGAAATTTTCTTCGCCTTTTTATTTCGCATATATTCTTCATTAGCTTCTATTGTTGCTTCTTCAATAGAAATGTGCTTTAATTTTGCAATGTCTATAGCTAGATTATTGATTACTTTTGACTCTATTTCTTCTTCCTGACTATTCAATGAAACTCGAAGCTCCTCTTTCAATTCTTGTTGTTTTTGTTTTCCGGCTTTTATGTTTTCTCTAATAAGATCTAGCTTTTTATTTAAAGGGAGTTTCCTCTGAAATTCCATAATGCCTAAGCGTTTGCTCATTGATCTTTTTTCTTTTCTATTCATAACATTATTTTATTAAATCTTTGTTAGGTTTTTCAGCTAACGAATTCGTATAAAAGTAGTTAAACAGTCTAAAAAAAGAGGACAAAATAAGAGAATCGTCGCTTGTGACAGCTTTACTAACATCTATCATCTGAAATTTTACTTTTTCTTTGTTTTGCACTAGTTCTTCGCTTTCTGCAATTTCAACCTGGGTCACATCAACACAATATAAACTGATCGCTGAATCAGAAGTCAGATTGTTGTATAAGCTTCCTAAATACATCCAATCATCGGCATTAGTGACATTAGTCCCGATTGTTTCAAACAAAACTCTGTTAGCTGCAACTAGATCAGTTCCATCATCTTGAGAAATATAGCCATTTATAAGAGTGTAGTCATAATCCTCAAATACATAATTGTAATCTTTTACAACTCCTACTTTATCCAGTAAGTTTCTAGAGTCAATAGTATATGGAAGCACAGTGACTCGATGTTTTTTTGAAATTAAATAATAATGCTCTTTAATTTCAACCACGTCCTCAAACTTGCCGCTGACGATAGTCTTCCTTTCTATTTGTTCATTATCCATCATGTTAGATTATTTTAAGTAAGAGTTTCTTTATCAGAACTCTCATACATATTTGTAATTGCAGTTTTTAACGCTTCTTTTATGTCTTTTATCTCTATATTTTTCAATATATATTCAACAGTTTTTTGCGCACCAAGTTCGAAAGACTCTTTTGCTATATTATAAAGATTTTTAGGTGGCATAGCTACAACCAATGTCATCTCAATTTCTTGATCTATTTTCTTACTTTTCTGCATAAGTATAAACACAGGATCGCTTTCATCGACATTTATTTTAAACTTTTCAACTTCAACTACTACAGGTGGCGCAGGTGGAGTAGAAATCATCCCAAAGTTTGAGCTTCTAGGTCCGCTTGGCCTTGGAGGAATAGCTCTAGCCACTCTTTTTCCAGGAACATATGGTTGAACACACACATTTTCTCCATTTGCATTTGTTTCCCATTTCTCATCTTCTTGGCCTACTATTTCTTCTTGAAATTTCCAAAAATTGCTTGGGTGATCTATTTCAGCCATCAGCTTTCCGGTGAGGTCCTGTTGATTCAACGGAGCGACAAAAATCTCATTTATTCTTGATCCACCCTTAAAACAAATATAGATATTGTTGTCTTCTTCTTCTATTTTGTCAAAGATCTGGATATCCCCTCTCTTATCTCCATGAATCCACTGGAAAAACCGGCTATTTTCTACTGCCATTTTTACTTTAATTTTACGTTTTTAATTTTTACGCTTTTTATAATAATACTATAATTATTATTTAACAATAAATCGTTTGTACTGCTGTCGATATTCCCTTCCCCAATCTGTATCTGTTTCTTGCCATGACAAATAGTCTTCGCGAAATATCGCCAAAGCTTCTTTAAAATGTTGCGCATAATCTCCATTTGCAATAAAATTCATTCTAACTACTGGAATGACAAACGTATGCTGTGTGCCTTCAACTCTCCAGCAATATGACGGAAGAGCATAAATATTCTCTGATACGCCATACTCAACTGTCAAGGGAGAAATCCAACCCGAGACATCAATCTGGATTTTTTTAACATTGTCAACTTTTGAAAAATCAAGATTATATGGCATATCAGACTTTTTTAGGAGACTCAAGAATGATATCTCCGTGATCATGATGATCATCGTGATTGTCATGATCTGGCGGTCCTTCATCAACCGACACTGAATCTTTCGATCCCACAAATTTCCTTAAGCCTAATAAAGCAGCAGCAAGAGATAATATGATGATGATTTTTCCCATCACTTCAATTGTGTTTGGCAATTGAAGAAAATAGCCCATCATTGCGCATAAAAATGATGCTGCACCAACAAATGTTAACAAGAGCCCTGCAAGTCCACTACCGCTTGACTTCCCGTTTCCATTGTTGAATGTTTCTGACAAATTGAATTTTGATTTGTCGTAGCCGTTCATTCCCATATAAAATAATTTTTAGTATATTTTATATATCATAAAGCAAAAATATCTCGAAAAATCAATTATGCAACTATTTCAACAATGTTCAAGATGTTTATGCCGACAATCGAGTAGTCGGACATCTGCAGATGATCTGCCATTTTTTTCTCGACGTCAGTTGGGCTTACAGCTGAAACGATGTAATTCTCTTTTCTGTTTTTCATACGCCCTTTTGCATCTTCTATTTGTGTTAGCACTACGCATTTGTAATAATTTTTTTCATCCATAATTTTAATTTTTTAAAGTTAATAATAATGTTTTAAGTTTTTCTTCAATATTTTTGATAAATTCTTTAACTTCTTTATCTTGCATACATAAACTTATAGGTGGATAAATGCATTCTATTTTTGTTTCTTGGTCTATGACGGGTAAACAAATTATTTTAACATCTTTGTTTGTGTTCTCAAACATTTTTCGCAGCGAAGCTTCAAATTCTAATGTTTGTTGTTTTTGTAGGTCCGATGTTTTATGTTCAAAGTTAACATAAACAATAAGAATTATCAGATCTTTTTCCATTTTTATTTTTTGATTGCTAATTTTGATTTATTTGCTAAGATTTCTTCTGGCAAAATTCCATTGACATTAAATTCATTAGGAACTTTTCCACACTTCTCACATATCACCACTGTGATTGGAAAAATCTCATCTTTTCCACTTGGAGATATAAATTGAGAGAGCCTTTTAAATACCATGCCTTCTTTGAATAAAAGTCCTCCGCAGTCACATGTCAAAGTTTTGCATTGTTTAATAATTTCGGGTGTAATCTTTAATTCTGGCTTTTCCATATATTTTAATTTTTAATTTATATGCTAATTTATTAATATAGTTTTATGCTCTATTAACATATAAAATTTGTACTTTTTTAAGATAAGTTTCGGGTATTAAAAAATATTCACTGTTTTCATTTATACTTTTACTTTCATATAATTTAGGCTTATTTGTATTATACCAATTAACAATATCTTCTTTTTTAACTAAAATAAATTCTTTATTTGCTTTAAATAAATAATGAGTTATTTTACTAACTTCAAAAATAATATCATTATAAAAGTTAGATTTATAAGGTATAGAAAAATTTGTATAAGATGATTTTGATTTTGTTTTTAAATCAATTACGCATTTTAATTTTCCGTCTACATATAAACTATAATCTATTTTTTTCTTTTTATCATCATCGTCAGAATGATATTTTATCTCAAACTTATTATTAAGATATTTTTTTTGCAGTAGATTTACAAATTCATTAATATCGTTATCTTGATTATAATATGCAATATTTCTATATTCTTCTTTTTTATTAAAAGTTGTATTTATCATTCTTTTAGTTTATTTAAACAAAAATTTATTACATCATTATCAGTTTTATCGATTTTTATTTTGTTGTTTTTAATTACAGGATAAAACACTTTAAAATATTTGTCTTCAAATGTCCCAACTTCTTTTATTATTGAAGTGTTTAATTCTGGCAATGCATTTGGTTTAAATTCATGTTCTAGCATATTCTTAACTAGTTCAAAATGTTTTGCATATAAATGCATTGAATGAGAAATATGTGTGTATGTTCCCATTTTTAATTTTTTATGATATTTTTTAAGATGCAAATAAGCTTGTTGATGCAATAAATTAAAAAATGCATAGTCTGCTGCAAATCCTAGTATCACATCATTGCTACGCATTGTTAAAGTCATATAAAGTTTATTTTCTCTAATATGAAATAACGCAAACATTGTACAAACTTGATCTTTATTTCCATCATATTGATGTCTCGGTTTATTGAAATGCATAAATGCTTGTCTGCTATCTTTATCTTTTTTAAGACAATTTATAGTCCATTCATATTGTCCATAATGATCCTGATTTTCTTCATTAAAAATCAAATAGCCATATGCTGAATTAACTTCATTTTTTTCATTTTTTAATTGTTTCCACATTGAAGCATAATTTTCTATGAAATCTGCTTTGTTTGTTCCAGAGAAATACCATAAAATCTCAGCAGCTAGATATTTTTCGGGAGATGACCTAATTTCATTCTTGAATAAATTTTGATTAGGCTCTTGAACTTCAATTATACAATTCATTATTTCTTTGCATTCCATGCCTCTGGGTGATGAGATAAACTCAGGCGAATTATAAAGATCATAAAGAATATCATGATAAATAGTTGCAATATTTTGGCCTTTGTATATTCTCATTTTTTAATGATTTTAATTTTTTTAGCTAAATACCATTTGCCACCTTGATTTTCTGGTCTAATAAACTCTATAGGATCATCTTCAATTTCTACTTTAAGCCACACTCTATTTTTTTCACTTAAATGTGGTGCTGTAGGTTTTGATGTACAATGCCAATATGGTCTAATTTTAAATCCTTTAGTAGGAAAACATTCGGCATTCATCCATATATTATACTCCAGTTTTTTGGTTTTGTTTATAAATAATGATGTAATATTTCCAGAGTTCAATCTTCTGAACAGTTTATATGCTATCATTTATTCAGTATTAAAAATCTTCATTTTTTTCCCAAAAGAATCCTTCCCATCTAGAAGTTTCTTCTTTTTCATAATCCCATCCATCATCCCAAGAATAGTGTTGTTTTTTACAATTGGGGCAATCTCCTGAATCATAGTCTTCAACTTCAAATTCAGTTGTGCAAAACGGACATGTCAATAAATGTGTCATTATATCTTTTCTATAGTAATTCTGTATATATGTTGTCCTAGTTCTCGTTCCAACTTATCTTTTCCCATATTGACGGAGAATTTCAAAGTAGATCCAGATTCATTAGTTAAAATCACAGGCAAAACATTATCAAAACATTCTAGCGCTGCTTTTTGCAATGTTGATGCTACTTCAACGATTTCATCATCATATTCAAATTCAGTTTCTTTAAAATCGCTTTCTCTTATGTGTGTAAATTTTCTCATTTATATAAGTTTTAATTATTTTGTCTTGGCGGACAGGGCTCAGCATATCCCCATCGAGATACTTTATCAAATTTATAACTTCCCCATTGAAACATGAATATGATTCCGAATATTCCCAGCTGCAGATACTTCCTGTGATCCCATGGAAACATTATTCCATATCTATACCAGAAGTTATTACTAAAGTGTCTTTTTACCTGCCAATTGTTTAAAATAGATATTTTCATGTTTTCTTAAATTTGATTGCTTCTCCTTGAGGATTCACGGGTCTTACATAATTTTCATCTTCATCTTCGTGATATATTTTCCATGCTATGGAGTCCGGGTCTATCACGAAATCTCCTTCGTAAGAAGTGTGTGTTCCATCCAGTTTCTTCTCCTGCTTATTCCATGTAACAATTCCATCGATCTCAGGAACGCTTGGAAGTTCCTCGGGATACTCGAAGCTGAATTTCGGATGAAAATCTCCATCCCCATCAGCGTAAAAAGAGCACATTCTCGAGGATCCAATGCTTCCGAGACGCTGCATATACTTGAACATCTTCACCAGCGCAACAGCATCAGCTTGCTTTACATTGTCTAAAGTGATAACTAATTTTTGAGCTTTTCTTTCTATCATTGTCTTACCATTTTTGATTAAACCACTTTGCACATTCATTCAATCCTTCGTCTATTCTATGGAGTTTTTCCAGAAGCTTTGTGCCCTTTTCGCCGAGCTTATCTTCGAGATTTAACTTATTATATTTTTCTTGTGTCTCATTCTTCATTTTTTGAAGTTGACGCTCTTCATCATGCTTTATTTGAAATGCTATAGATAGTGCTCCCATTTTGTTTCATATTTTTCTTTTTGTGAATCTGTATGTCATCATTATTTCGATCAATTCCTTGAACGTTGTCTTGGGTGCCCAATCGAGCTTTTCTTTTGCCTTTGAAGCATCAGCCAATAGCAAATCGACTTCTGCTGCGCGATAATAGGCCTCATCTATGCCTATGATAAGCCTATCCTCGTCATTATCCCACAGTATCTCCCGTCCCTGATCATTTGGTTTCCAACTCCAGTTGTACTTGAACGAAGGACATGGGCAAGGCCCAAATCTTTTCATGGGAGCAATATAATTACCATCGTCAAACAACTGAAAAATCCATTCATTTGCATATTCATGACATTCGTCTATGAATTCTTTTATCGTATGGGTTTCGCCTGTTCCCACGACAAAATCTTCCGGTTTCTCCTGCTGGAGCATTCTCCACATACACTCAACATACTCGGGGGAGTACCCCCAGTCTCTTTTAGCGTACACATTCCCTAGATAAAATGCAGTTCCTGTTTTCATATAATCATACAAGCCATTGACTATTTTAGCTGTCACGAATGTCGAGCCCCTGCGTTCACTCTCATGGTTGAATAGAATTCCGTTAACTGCAAATAATCCATATGCTTCTCGATAGATTTTGGTTATCGTGTATGCATAAAGCTTTGCTGCCGCGTATGGACTTTGCGGGTTGAACGGAGTTGTTTCATTCTGAGGAGTCTCGAGCACTTTCCCGTATAGTTCACTTGTCGAAGCGTTGTAGAACTTAGCTGCAGGAACATGCTTTCTCATAGCCTCAAGCATATTGAGCGTTCCGATTGCATCAGTTTGAGCTGTGTATCCAGGAACATCGAAAGAGACTCGGACATGACTTTGGGCTGCAAGATTATATATTTCAGTTGGCTTAACTTCTTGCATTATTTTATCTATAGATAACGCATCTGTCACATCACCATAATGCAAAAACAAATGTTTATCAGGAATATGAGGATCTTGATATATTTTATCTAATCTCGCTGTGTTAAATGAAGATGAACGACGAATAATGCCGTGAACTTCATATCCTTTTGAGAGAAGAAGCTCAGCAAGGAACGAGCCATCCTGTCCAGAAATTCCCGAAAGAAGTGCTGTTTTCATATATTTAATTTTTATTCATGTTTAAATCTCCACATGGATGTCCTGACCACCCATCATACTGTCCTTGCATAAATTTTCCGTATTTACTTTCATGTTCTTTATGAAAATAATGTCTTGTTCCTTCAGCATCTTCGATTATCAAATAATAGTTCTCTCCATTGAAATCTATAACTCTAATAGGTGACTTTATCGTTAGTGTTTGGTTTATCATTACATATTTTTTTAAAGTTCCGCAAAAAGTTGAACAAGATTTAAATCTCCACCTGTACGATATTCTTCGTATTTGTTATCAAAATCACCCGAATCAAGAAAATCTTCATCTTCCATATCTTTATAAAATGTTTTTGATAGTTCATTTGGAATTACATACCAATGTCCACTTTCATCTTGGATCGCTTTAACTTTTTGTAGATTTTTCATATCTTTTATTTGATAATATTCTAAAATTGTTCTTGTATTATCTAGAAAACTGATAGCTTCATCTAGAATTTCCTGCTTGTCTCTGAATTCCCCCCACTTATCAATTTTCATCAACAATTTATTTTTGATAGTCGAAAATTCTCCTGCTTCTTTAAATAATGCAAGTTCTTTAGTTTTTTGTTCCAGATTTTTTGAAAATGATTGTCCGTCTTCTTTGTTTAAGAAAAATTCAGGATCTGAAGTTAACATAATTAAATAAACATCTAGATAAAGATTGTTTCTTAAATATTGATTTTCTAAATACAAAATTTTGTTTTTAATTTGTTTTAGATCTTCTTTTCTAAATAGTTGGCCATAAACATATTCACCTAAATAAAATCGGTCATATATAATAATATTATCATGATAACAATATTTATTATTTATATGACTAACAAAATCTATTAGCTGAAATTCTTGTTCAAAACATTTAAATTGAAAATCAAAACTTTCATTAGAAATTAAATCTTTAGGAGGTTTATCACAATGTCTTATCGTTATATTTTTATAATTATAATGTTCACATAAGCCTTTTATTAAAGTTGATTTTCCTAATTGATCTCCTGAACAAATTACTATTAATTTATTCATCTTAAGTATTTTGTCTTAACCAGTTTTCGATATATGATCTTTCACTTCCCATGTAATCAACATTATCCTTATAAGATTTTAAAAGTTTTTGTAGTTCATCTATTGTTAAAAAATAGCCTGACACAAATGTCTCCACATTATTTACAATTTTTACTCTTTCTTCTTTCATAATTTTTAATTTTTAATTATATCTTAAAACAACGATTTAGTTTTCACAATTTCATTTTCTTTTGTATTATCTTGCATAAGCACGCTTTTATTTGACAATACTCTATTACCTTTTATGATCTCAACAATTTCGATTATGATGCTTTCACACGTTTTTACGGGAACGTTTTGCGTTATTTTTGCATATTCTTTTGGGCTTTCTAATTCATAGTCATGTGGCAAATTCATAAGGTGCATATATTCTCTTATATTCATTAGTCTTTCTTCAGTTGGATGCACAGTTCTTTGCATCATTTCCGAAATAACTGCATAGACATAATCTCTATCAAGTCCAAGAACTCTATATCCAAGCCTAAAGTTTTTGCCTACACTTGTTTTCTTAATGACATGATCAAGATTTTTCTTTACAATTTCTGATGCATTGGGCATTGTTTGTAAAAAATCTTTAAAATCTTGCAATAATCCTTGTCTTTTAAGATAATCATAAGAAGTTAAATGAGGCTTATAAATTTTATAAATTTCATTTTTCCAGTCTTCACCATATAAATGTTTAAAGTATTTAGTGATTTCCCACTTAGTGATATCCCATTCTTCAGTCATATAAGCATCTTGTAGAGATGTAGTTTTAGGAATTTGTTTTAAATAATCAGAAATATGTGGGGCTTGAATATCATAATAATCAAGTATTGGAGCCTGATTGCCCTTTAAGAATATTGCAAATGTTCGAGGCCTAAATTGTGGAATCCCATGCTTTAGAGTGTTTGTCTTATAAAAAGTAACTGCATATCCGAAATCTTCTCCAATTTTAATCAATCTATTTCTAACTTCATCACCACTAGAAGTGAAGAGCCCTGGCGCGTTCTCGACGACGTGAACTTGTGGGCTGATATATTTAAACATAAATTCAGCTGATTTATAAAGCCAATTGACAGATTCATAAGTTGTCCGAGTTCCTGCTTTTAATTGCGAACACATGCTCAAAGCTGAACATGGAGGAATTCCGTGTGAAATGCAGATTTTACCTTTATAAGTTTCTGTGATTTTGTCAATATCAAAATTCTCATCATCAATCTGATAATAAGGCACTTCTATATTATGTTGTTTTAAATAACGAAGATATAATTTATCGTTATCATAAAAAGCTTTCCAAGAAAAAATAACTTCTGGCGGTTTAATTAAAATATTTGAAGCAGCAAGTGAAAACCCACCGCACAAAGGAATTATGCTTCCGTGTGTATATTGCATTAATTAAAATGTTTATATATTTATATTTGTAGAGAGAACAAAAGTTTTAAGAAAAGTTATTTCTTTTTTCTGTTTATTAAAGAATCAATTTTCTTATTCTGGAATTCAAGAGATTTTGAGTTTTGCTCTAGCTGTTTATACAAAGCTATTCTCTTATTTTGGGTTGAGTCTCTTTTTATTTTTAAAGAATCAATATTTTTATTTATAACTTTATTTTGTGTGTCAAGTTGCTGAGCAGATGTAGATGTACATGCATAAGTGATATACATAAGCATAAGCATAAATAATATGATATAAGTTTTTTTCACAATTTTTTAATTTTTTCAAGAAATTTTTTGTAGTATGAATCTCTAAAAACTTTCTTTTGTTCTGGGTGTAATTTGTCCCATTCTTTTGCAATTTCTTTAGCTGCATCCATTATATATTGTGCACCCCCTTCGAGTCCCGTTATATGACCGTCTCTTTCAGCCGTTTTAATAAGCTTCTCCATAGTGGAGAGCTCTTCATTCAATATGTCGTTTACAAATCTGGCTCTCATTATTTCTTTATCTCCATATATTGTATAATTTTTCCATTAAGCTGACTTTGTTGTAAAAGTATCTCATTGATTTTTTCAAGTTGTTTTGTATTGTCATCAACAGATTTTGTCAATACTTCTACTTTGTTTTCTAAATTTGTCTTATTAATAGTCTCAGATCTTACCCAGCCATAAACTGCTATCAAAATTCCGGCAATGTATATGACATCTCTAACATAGCACATATATTTTTTCCATATAGATTCTTTTTGTATTGGCATATTTATTCTTTATTTTCTTCTTCAAATTTAGGTTCCTCTTTGTCTATGAAGTATTTCTTGTATACATTTATAGCTGCGGGCTCATCTATTAAACCATCTTTAGCTAATTGGCTATAATACTTAGGGTTTTCAGCTAAATGCTGTAAAGCAATATCTCTTTGTACTGCAAGATCTGATGAGTGCTCTGATTCCACTTCAATTCCGACTAATAATTCTTTCGAATCTACATCTGCAGCAGTAATGCCTATTTCTTTTTCTCCTTTAATAAGTTCTACTTCATTTAATTGATATTCATTTAAAGATTCAGCTACAAGTTTTTTCATGTTATTGTTTTATTTTATATATTTATTCAAGCTTTTATGATATCTTTAAATGGAATTCCTGTTTTGACAGAAATCTGTTCAGCTTCATATTCATTTATTGCCTTTCTTACAGATTTAAAAGATATTAAATACTTAATTATATCTATATATCCATCATTAGCTGCAGTCCAGATTGGGGAATAGTCATGATTATTATCTATAGAAAAAACTACTTTCTTTGATGTTGCCAAAGCAGGATCATATTTCAACTCTTCTATGAGATATTTCAGTATGTCTAAATATCCATTAGCTACAGCTGCACAAATTGCGTATGTCCTGTAGAAATCATCAAGAACAGGTTTTTTCGCTAAAAACTTGATGACATCAAGATGATTGTTCCAAGCTGCATTTGCAAATCCATGTCCGTATGTTTCTGGAGCAGCAGAATGCATATCTGGATAGTTCTTCACTGCTTCTTTAACTGCCCATAAAATTCCATTTGTGCAGCCTTCTTCAAATTGCTCGAGCGGAGTCAAGTCTTTGAGGTAGGATTTAAGCTCTCCCGAAGATCTCCCTGATAAGTGCTTGATGCTTTCGTTTACACGTTTATGTTTTGCCCTATATTGCTTCAGCAGCTTCACAACTTTAGTATGCCCCTTGTAGCTCGCCCATCGCAGAGCATAATCATCCATTGCATGCATATCTGTTCCAGCATCCAACAACAGTTGCACCACTTCAGCATGCCCCTTATAGCTTGCCCATTGTAAAGCCAAATCATTATCTGCATGCACATTTGCTCCAGCATTAAGCAGCAGCTTCACCATCTCAGCATGCCCATAGTAGCTTGCATTTTGTAAAGCATAATCATTTCTTGCATGCACATCTGCTCCAGCAGCAATTGCATCTTTAACAAGCCAGATTATGCCTTGTTCAGCTCCAGTATCTAGCTTTTCTTTAGGAGACAGATTTTTCATAGTAGTTTGAAGCTCTTGCTCAGATCTTGGCGTAAGATGCTTGATACTCTCGTTGACTTTCTTGTGCTTTGATTTGTCGTATTCTTGCTGCACTAGATTTTTTATCTCATCATTTACATGATAAGCTACATCTAAAATCGTAGGAGTTATTATTGCGCCTTTTTCTAATAAAAGCTTAATCGTTTCGGCGTGTTCGCACCTTACTGCCCAATATAAAGCATGTTCTTTTTGATAGTGTATGTCTGCTCCACTGTTCAACAGAAGTTTTATTATTTCATCATATCCTCTAAAAGCTGCCCACAGTAGTGCTTCATTTTTGTAATAATCATCTGCTCCTTCCCTTATCGCGTCTTTTACTGCCCATAGAAATCCTTCTTTAGCACCCAATATTATTTTTTGATAAAGGTCTAATCCTTTAACATTAGTTTTAAGCTCTTCTTCAGATCTTGGTGTCAGGTGCTTGATGCTTTCATATATAGATTCACGGACCAGCATTCATAGGACTTATTTTTTCGAATATTTCTTCTTCAAAAGATCTTTTAGTTCTTTGTCTTTTTTGGCTAATTCTAGCGTTCTCTTAGCAATGTCTTCTGCTGTTGCTTTAGGGCGCGGGTCCACTGAGGGTCTGTTTTTCCTGAAGGGATCTGGCCTTCCGGGAGCAGGTCTCGTACTCGGCAGTGTCCCTGGCTCAGTTTGTGGCTTAGCTGGTGCTGGTGTTGGTCTGGTTGCAGGTTCAGCAGCAGTTATCGATTCTCTGACTATTTTCTTTTTCATGTTCTTCTATTCATTTATGTTTATTTGTGTTTTGACTATCAACGATTCTTTTATCCATGGCTGAATTTCCTTCACAAGTTCCCAGTCTTTCTTGTCTATAGCTTGATCTAACATATATTTAAGCTCACCTTGTCCATATTCTACCCATTTCTTTTTCTTTTTCTCTGGTTTTTCCTCTGTTTCGGGTCTTATTTGCGGTGGAGTTTCTTGTGAAGCTTTCAGTGGAGGCGTAGGCTCAGCTTTATAAGCGTGAAATTCAGCAGTTTCACCTTTTACTTGTCTTACGAGCAATTTGATGTTCTCTTTTAGTTCTTTTGTTGCAGCTTCATCTTTTCCCAATATGCCTTTCATAACAGCGCAAAATTCTTTTGCAGGAATTTCTGCTAAGTGACCAAAGACAAACTCTCTCATGTTACTAACTTTATCTGCTCCTGGAATGCTATCAAGCACTTTATTGACAAAGTCTCTTACGTCTGCAGCAACAAAAGACCCGAACTGAATGTCCTCTTTTTCATTTTCTAGTGTATCAGTTTGAGACAATACTCTCTTCATCTTTTCTGCATCTTCTTCAATGCCTCGTTCTGCTATCAGCTCATATATTCCCTTCACGGTCTCGTGGACTAAGCCGCTCAGCATTAGAGCTCTCACTATGATTGTCGGGCCTTCGTGTTTTTCTTCTTCCTCGTCCTTCTCGTTCGGGTCATAAGGCTTTATCTTTTCTAATTTCTTTTTGCTCAAGTCTTCTTCGGGCCAAGTCACTTTCACGACATTGGCATACTTGTATGAAGCCTCCATTGCAGATTGCAGATCAAGATTGTCATCCCAATGTAATAGGATATCCTTCTTGATTAGGGCCAAATCTAGCCTAAGAAGATCCGGGTTGATGTCGTCTATCCTGTCTTTCTCGAAATATAAAAGATCGTGGATGTTTTGTGATTCGCCTTGCATCAAGACATTCAGCATTTTCCTCTTATCAATGTCAGGCTTCAAGTTTGTGATGTCTTCTTCTTCTGTCTCCACTTCAGGAAACACAGGAGGCTCAGCTGTTTCCATTGCCATCTTAACTTGCTCTTCGTCGCCGGGCTTGACAATCTCGATGTCCAGTTTTATGTTGTGAAGAATTTCTCCGTAGTTCTTCATGATAATGTCTCTCCCAATCTCTGTAAGCTCATCTTCATGACCATTCTGAGCTGCAAGTAATGCAAAGAAATAGTTCTGAAACTCTACTTGATCATTAAAAGTAGGTCCGCGTCCATAAAGAGCTCGGCCTCGCTGCACAAGTTTCTCGAAGTACTTGTCGGGAATTCCGGAATTGTTCTTCAGTTCAGCTTCAAAAAGTTTTTTCATATTTTGTTTTTATTTTATATAAAATCATGTTCTTCTAAAAATGTTCGTTGTTCAGGCGTTAATGCGTTGATGACTCGTTTATCTTGTATTAACAATTCAATTATCTTTTTGCAATTTGAAGGATTGGCATAAAACGCGGAATTATCTATCGTGAATTTCAAAGTCTTATTGTCATTCTCTTCAGTTGCGCTCGCAGGATCTACACCAATTTCAATCAAGTACTTGATAATATCATAGCGATCATAGATGGAGGCCAGTCCTATTGCATATCCTCCCTTTTCTTTGATCATTTCTTCACTATCGAATAGTTTTTTGACAACCGACAATAAGTTGTTCTGGCAAGCCACACTTATAGTTTCATAAAACCCTTGCTTATCAGTATTCTTCAATATCTCCTCTTCAGATCTTGGTGTTAGATGCTTGATGCTTTCATATATGGATTCGCGCACTATCATTTACATATCCAGCTCCGGAAAATTTTTGTGTATCACTGCTTCAGTCTGCTTTCCTGTGCCTAACTGAGTGTCTGCAGCATCCCATCCTCCATATATTTCTCCACCTGGATCTACTATGAAACATATTTTCCTCATAAGGTCACCAGGGCTTCTCGAGAAATCATAAAGAATATAGCATTTTTTATATTTTGATAATTGATATGTATTGTTAAAGTGCCCCACAGCTCCTGATGTAGCTTTCTTGGGTTTGTTTATGTTTTCTTTTGATGTTGCTTTCATTTCGCCAACGCCATTCCAAGATTTTCCACCATAGCCTTCAGCTTGAGCAATGCACCACTCCTGTGATCCCAGATTCGCGCAGGCTGTCACGTCATCAATGTACATAAGCAGGATGTAGTCTGCAGGGATGCCCTCAACTGGATAAGCTTTCAGCTTAAATTTCTTGATCTTATCAAGTGTGCTTTCTTTACTAAAGTCCTCGAGCTCTTCAAGTTTATTTGTTATTGCATCAAAAAGTTGTTTTGCTGTAACTTTAGACTCATAATCTTTGGGGTTGTCAGATCTCATTCCTTTTCTAGCAACAAAATCTGCTAATGTTTCTGCTTTGTCTAAGTTGTTCCTGAACAAGTTATAGAGTTTCGGAGTTTCCATGATCATTTTCTTGATTTGATAAGGAATACCTACATATCCTTTTTTATTCCCATCATAGATCGCCATTCCCAAAGCGTCTTTGACTTTTTTGTCTCCAGACTCTTTTGTGATGTAGTCTCCGAACTCTTCAGTATTCTTGAACTCATTGAAGTTTTTCTTGAAGTTCGACAGTCCAAACTCTTTAGCTCTATCAAACAAGTGCTCAAGCTCTTGAATCGGGACAGGTCGAACTCTTGCAAACATTTGATGCATTCTTGGCATCTCAATGTCATGTTGAAGATACTCAATCTCCTCTTCAGATCTGGGAATAAGATGTTTTATATGACCTCCACCACTTTTGCCAGGGTGTTGTCCTCCAATGAATGGCTTGTTGGGCTCTTTAGGCCCTGTAGGGATTCCAAGCAGCCATTTTGTAAAGATAACCATGAGGCCACGATCTTTGTCCAGCAAGGTCATCAATTTTTGAAATTCGGGAGATTTGTCTTTCTTAGCTTTTTTCGCAACAGCGATAGCATCGTCTTTCACGCCTTCAGTTATTAGATTGTTTACTTTTATCATAATATGACTTAATTTTGTTAAGTTTTAGCTTTGCTATTTTATTTATATATTTAACAAAATTATAGTCAAAAGAAATATAATACAAATATAATCAAAAAACATGTAACAAAGATTTTTGCAGTGTTAAAAAATTGTTAAAATAATAGATAGGATTTGATGTATGTCATGTGAATTCAACAAAATCACTAATTCAATTCCGGAAAATTTTTAAGTACAAAAGCCTCTGGATTGTCAATTCGTCCATCCTTCGCGTTCCATGCGCTGACTACGTCCCCTTTATTCTTGTCCTCCTTGTTCGGCTTGACGATAAAACATATTTTTCGTAGTATATCTCCCGCGCTTCTTGAAAAATCATACAAAAAATAACATTTATTAACACCGGATAATTTATATGTATTATCAAAATAATTTAACGCCATAGAAGTAGGTTTTTTTATTTTATTTATGTTTTTCTTTGATGTCGCTTCTTCTTCATGACTAAATCCAAAGCCTTCAGCCTGGGCGATGCACCACTCCTGAGAGCCTAAATTTACGCAAGCAGTTACATCTTCAATAAACATTAATAAAAGATGTGGTGCATCTGGAACATCTATTATTTTAGCATTTAAGTGAAATTCATTGATCTTGGAAATTGTAGCTTTCCTACTGAAGTTTTCTTCAATATTAGATAAATAAGTGGAAATATCACCAAAAAGTTTATCGAGAGTATTTGATCTTGCCCCGTGCCTTGCAGTAAAGTCAGCCAAATCTTTGGCGTAATCCAGATTCATTCTAAACAAATTGTAGAGTTTTTCATTATTTAAAATCATCTGCTTGATTCTGGCTGGAATGCCGATGGGTTTTCCTGTATGCTCGTTGTGTGTCGTGATGTTCAAGATATCTTTGACTTTCTTGTCGCCATGCTTTTCAGTAATATAATCTCCAAATTCTTCAGCATTTTTAAACTCATTGAAGTTTTTCTTAAAATTTTGAAGGCCAAATTCTTTTGCTTGATTATACAAGTGCTCAAGCTCCTGGATGGGAACTGGTCGAACTCTGTTGAATAATGCTTGTTGTACAGTTCGTCCTGGTGTTTTTGGCCCAGTTGGAATTCCCAATAGCCATTTTGTAAATAAAATCATCAAGCCTCTGTCTTTATCTAATATGGATAGTAATTTTTGAAATTCAGGAGATTTGTCTTTCTTGGCTTTCTTTGCTACAGTGATAGCATCGTCTTTAATTCCTTCAAAAAGAAAATTATCCAGAGATTCAGAGATTAACTTTGGCATGCAGAATATTAATTTATTTTATATATTCGTTCTATTCTTCATTCAATTCAGGATAGTTTTCATTTATGTAATTTGCCACATTAGGTATCTGGGTGTCAAATGCATCCCATCCTCCATATATTTCTCCACCCGGATCGACTATAAACCATATCTTGTTCAATGGAAAATCGGATAAGAAATCAAACAGGAAATAGCACTTCTTATATTTTGTCAACTGATACGTGTTGTTGAATTGACCTATTGTATTTTCTGTTGGCTCTAACTTTTCTGGGTGAAAATCGCCGGCTTCTTTATGGCCGTGTATGCGATCAAAACCATATTTTCCTTTACATTCAGAAATGGCCCATTCTTGTGAGCCTAGATTAGCAGAAGCAATAGCATCTTCTATGTATAACAACAAAAGATCTCCTTCGTTAAATTCAACATATGCGTTCAAGTTAAACTTTATAATTTTAGCCAATATTTGTTCCTTCAAGGGAGATATTTTTTTGGCTTTTTCTTTTTCTTCTTGTGGAATCGCAACGCTGAATTTTTCCGCCATAATCAATTTTTCTCTGCTCAGTGGTAAATTCAAAATGTAGTCTTCTATTTCTTCTTGCGGAATCGTAACGCCAAATTCATTCGCCCAGTGAAATTTTTGTCTGAGATTTTTTATCTGCAAAACGATGTTTTTTATTTCTTCTTGCGGAACTGTGACATCATATTCTTGTGCAACACGAAGCTTATTTACGTTAGATGGCATTCTTAAAACAGATCTTGCTATTTCTTCTTGCGTTTTAGGAGTCAATAATTTTATTGATTCATTTACATTTTCATTGATATGTTTTGCTCTCATGCTTTCAATATTTTTATTCTTGAGCATATGCTCCGTTTGCTAGAAGATAATCACTAAATAAATCGGCAGCTCTCGTGATCGATAGATTTTTTACATAATCTCGATTTAAGAATTCTTCTATTTCTCTATCAGATAAATCATTTTGAATATATCTATAATGTTTGTCAAAATACTCTTTGAATTCTTCTATGTTTATTTTCGGAAGCTTTGACAGCTCTTCTTCAGATCTTGGTGTGAGATGCTTTATTGCTTCATTCACGAATTTAGCTCTCATATTCTTTAATTATCATTTTCTTCATTTTCAAAAAATTCTTCTTCATCTTCATTTTGTCCCGGTATCATTGTCCATCTCCACCAATAAAACTTATCTGAAATATCAATGTAACCACTAATTTCATCAATAGCTTCTTTAAGATCTTGTGCTGAAAGTATAGGATGTTTGCATTCTAAACTATCATTATAATCACCATCTTCGTCTTCTATTTCTACTGTAACAAAACTACTATTAATCTCAATAGTAAAATCTTGTCCCATATCTTTTATTGAAAATGTAATAGTATTACCGTCTATATTTAAGTTTTCTACGTCTGGATTATTATCTAAATATTCCATATATTCTTTAACTGCATTTTCACGTAGTTCTTTAATCTCTTCTTCAGATCTTGGTGTTAGGTGTTTGATAGCTTCATTCACGAATTTAGCTCTCATGATGATGTCCTCGTACTTTTTAATATATATCATTTTTTTATTCTTTATATGTTATGTTTTTTCCAGAATATGACTTTAAGACATACTCACCATCTTTTGCAGACACTATGTTATTCGGTGATACATTGATTTTTCCCTCAGGACTATCGACTATGAACCGTGGGATTGCATATCCGCTTGTATATCCTGATAATCCCTCTATGATCTCCAGGCCCTTCTCTATCGTCGTTCTAAAATGACTTGTGCCTAACGCGCGATCGCAGTGGTATATGTAATATGGCCTTACGCGAATCTTCAATAACTCGTGCATGAGTTTTTTCATCGTAGATATATTATCATTTACACCTTTCAACAACACAGTTTGAGACCCAAGTGGAATTCCCGCGTCAGCAAGCATTTCACAAGCTTTTTTAACTTCAGGTGTCAATTCATTCGGATGACTGACGTGCAGACTGATGAAAAGCGGGTGATATTTTTTCAGCATGTTACAAAGCTTTTTTGTTATGCGCTGCGGCAAAACTATTGGCACCTTTGTTCCAATTCTCAAGAACTCTACGTGCTTGATTGCTCTAATAGATTTTAAGAGATATTCTATGTTGCTGTCACTCATTGTGAAGATGTCTCCACCTGATAGCAAGACATCTCGAACTTCAGGATGCTCTTTTATATAGTTTATGCCTTCATCCCAAAACTTTCTATTGATTTTAGTCTTCGAGACGAGCCTGCTTCTTGTGCAATACCTGCAATAACTGCTGCAAAAATCTGTTGTCAAGAATAAAACTCTGTCAGGATATCTATGAACAATGTTTTTCACAGGACTGAATTCTTCTTCATGCAAGAAATCATTTTCTTCATTTATATCTACAAAGTACTCGTCTTTTGTTGGGATAACACATTTTCCGATTGAATAATTCAAATCAGTTATTAAACTTGCATAGTAAGGAGTTATTTTCAGAGGCAAGTTCATGTCTTTTTCTGCAATCATCTCAAAAGAGTCAAAGATGCGATGCAACTCTTCATAAGAAGTTATGCTGTTGCGCACTTGCCATTTCCAGCTGTCCCAATCATCTTGAGACACGTCTGGATAGAATTCATTTTTAAAAGTTGTTGTTTTGTTGGAGCTAAGTAAAGGGGGGACTTCTTCAGCATCAAAAAGTTGCTCCTGTGTAGGTTGATGCTGGGTCTTAGACGAATCTTTTTCTTCCATAGTTTAGTAAAGAATTTTACTTGTTATATGCATAATTTTAGTTTAGTTTTCTTTATTTTTTTATCTATATATCATTTATTTTTTTGAGAAATTGATGGCTTAATGTTGATAAAAGATGGCTGTTTGCTATTCCCCCGAGCATCTTTAGCTATTATGCTAACGTTTTGTGAATTAAACTATTACAGCCATCCCACTGAGACTAGTTTTCGGGCCCGCCTAGCCATTCTGGATTGTCATTTTGAAAAATTCCCATATGGGATCTATGTCTTGCTTTGAATACTTTTTGATGCTTTCTAGATTTTCTAAAGACATCGCGTTCTCGATTGTCCGATTGTCTATAGTCTTCACCCAAAGGCCCAAATAATCGACGTCTTCTTTATTCTTCTCCATTAGGTCATCAAACATTTTCTTAATCAATAATTCTATTAATAATTCATTTTCAGGATTTTGATAAAAATTATCTGGGTTCTTGAAAAAATCGGGTGAGATGATAAATTTGGCTTTCGAGTAGCGAATGTATTCAGCTTTATTGAATTCATCGATATTTCCATCTTTTTTCATGAGAGATATCGTGATATTTCGGATTTCTTTAAGATTCATAAATTGATTTGTTAAAAAATTAACTTTGCCCCGACGATAAAATTGCCACGCCTGACACTGCGGGGTTCTGCATATCATTCGGCTTTCCAAATTGTTTTGCCCGCAACGCTTCTGCTGATGACGCAGCGTTAGTTTGTAAACCCATCCTTTCATTTTCATGTTTCACTACTGTTTCTCCTTCAGGCTTCTCTATCTTAGCCATTTCACCGAAGCCCTGGCGTTCAGCGAAATAGTCTTTTCCATAGTCTATTGTCAACTCTTCTCCAGCGGCAATTGTTTTCCCTGCCATGAAATACATTTGTTTGTTTCCTTTGTTATATGCAAAAATTATGTTTGGATTTGTATTATGTCGGTACAAGCTGCCGTATCCCAGTACAATACCGAAGATTTGCTTGTCTTTGTCTATTTCGAAGATGTAGTCCTTTAGTCTTGGGACAGCCTTCGTCTCCATGCCTACAATGATCACAGGTGCAATCTCCACAATCTCACCTTTTGCAAACTGAGTCTTAGACAAGACGGTGAAATCTCCATTGGCCCTTTTCGAGTACTCGACCCTGTTGATGTTGAAGATCTCTTTGCGGAGCTTCAACAAGCCACCTCTGTCAGCAATATGTGAAGGCTTAACGTCAATGTCAGTTTTCTCAAAGGGATTGTAGAAATCTTCGTTCAGTTTTTCAGCGTATTCTTCTAATGTCTTGATTGTGTGTTTCATATAGTATATATATTTCTTTTTTCTTCTTTTATTCAAGTTTAAGATCTATGGAATCAATAAAGCATTCTCTCATTTTTGATAGAATTGATTCAAAATTGTCTGTCATAATTTTTATTCCAACTATGCTTGCCAATTCATTTAATATATTCTGGTTTGCGTTAATATAGATATACCAAGCTTCTCCCTTATTTTTAAGATAATTATTTATTTTATCTAAATCTCCCTTTTTGTATTTTTCAACTTCTTCTTCAGATCTTGGTTTAAGGTGCTTGATCGATTCATTCATATGTTCCCTGACTAGTTTCATACTGTCTGTTCTTCTTTTATTTTATGATAATACTGGGAGAATTTTCTTGCTAACATTTTCTTGATTTTTGGGGTCAGATACTCATAGCCATGGAACTTTCTCTTAAAATCACTATACAAATCATTTATGTTTCTTAATGAATGCTTTTGCCAATCAAGAAGATTAAGGGAATGCATTGCTTGCACAAAATATGAGCTTAGTTCTGGTTGAGATCTGAAATAGAACGGAGCAATATCTTCTCGAGAAATGATATTGTCCAGCAATTGCCTTACTTTTACATCATATTTTTCCATATTTTTTCCAGTGGTCAATTTGCCTCCTGATCTATAATTATCATAAGCATGTTGTAGTTCATGCAACAGATATTCGCTTTCTCGTGTGCCTATTGCCAGAATTCCTACTGGAAATTTTTCGGTCAATTCCTCTACATCTACAATGTCGAATATTCTTTCTAGATATTCTTTGTAATCAACAGGCGTCATAAAAATTCCACCGCCGATTTTCAGCACCTTATCGGAATATATGATTCCTATCTTTTCATTGACAAAGTTCTTGATAACTTTAAAATTATTGATATCACTAATATCATCCTTAAACAGATCATGATTCCGATATACATCTTTGATATAGTGAAATTTGTCTTTTGCAAAAGAGCTCCCGATACTATATCTCGTGATTATGTCATGAGCCAATGTCGACAGCTCAGCATAGCTTTCATAAGTCTCATTTAAAGCAAGTTCTTTCTTATATTGATTGTATGAAATAAAGCCGTACATTTTTAATGATCTTCATAATTTGAGAATGACTCGAATGTGTAGATCGGGATCATCTTGTGCTTGTTTGCATGATATATCTTGTTAAATTCCTTTTGACTCATTGTTCCAAGCGCTATGCGTTTTATCTGATTTTTAAATAATTCTGCATGATGCACTAATGCAGATGCAAACTTGATTGTCAAGTGTTGCTCATCAGATGCCCATTTCTTGTACTCAGAAGGAAAAATTCTCATGTTCTTGATATATGTCCTCAAGGGATCGATGATTTCATCATACAAGCGTGCAGCCATAAAAGAATCATAGAAATGATTCAACGCATCTTCCATAAATTGCATGTTGTTCTTGACTTCTTGTATGAAAGAATCTTCGTACTCTCCACGGATGTCTTTGATATTTAATCTTCGTAGTGATGAACTAGTGGCCTTGATCTCGGAGATCACATCATCAATAATGCGTTCCTCTTGATCTTTGGGGATTTCTCCTTTCTCGAATTTCATAAAGATGACGTTAATCTCTTTATATGAAGTCTGAATATCGAGATATTTATCGGTGAATCGTTGTTTTGATGCTTTAGACATATTATTATAAATGTATGTTTACTCCTGGGTGTTCTTTTTTAGTTTCAGCCTTATTTTGTGGATAAAGTTTTTCAAAATTGTCTCTGAGAATATCATAATACTCACGCATATTTTCTTCATCTAGATATCCATTTTGAGATAACACAGTGCTTAATTCTATTTTTAATATTGTCATCTTAGATTGCCAATACAATTCTAGGTTTTCTTTGTCTTCTTTTGTCAATTTTTCTTTTTGATCTATGCTTTTCAACACTTTATCGGATTCATCTTTGAGAATGTTTTGCATATATTTTATAATTTCTTGATCTCTATGTTTATGCACTTTTTCTCTTATATCTTTAATTATATCATCTTTTTTAGGATCATTTTCAATATCTGGATGTCTTTTTTTGATAATAGCTTTTACTGTTTCTTCACTATTTTGATCTAATTTTTGGATAACTTCATCTCCAGATTTTTTTGAGTCTTTAGCAATATCAGTTATTTGCAATTTATCTACTAGCATGTTCTTGATAGTGATAGCATCTTTGTCTAATTTTTCTTTTATTTCTTTTTCAATGCCATTTGACACGGCAGTCTTGATTCCCTTTTGGATCATCCCCCAGATTCCTTTTCCTCCCCAATAAAGAAGATAATACTTGAGGATTTTTCCGATGTTCAGACTCCCCATGCGTAGAAGACTTTCTCCCTCGACTTCATATAACTTATCATCAGCTTCTTCTATAAATTCTTGAACAGAAATTCCTTCTTGCTCTAAAACTTCTTTAAGTTGCAAATATTCACTGTATTTCATAAATGAAAGATTTTTTATATATATCTAACTTTTTTTGCTTAGATATATAAAATAAAAGAAACTATGAAACATGTACGTGAGTCTTTAAAAGATTTTGAAAATGAACAATATTTCAGACGATTGTTTGAATCAGAAGAATCTCAAGAAAAAGCTGAAAAAACTGGATTGCAAGATAAAGAAAAAGATGGCTTAGATATTATTAAGAAAATCACTAGTGACTTTGAAAAATTTAAGACATCTGCTAAAGGTGAGATAATCAAATTTAAAGAGTTCTGGGAAGAAAATCAGAGAACTAAAGAGCTATTTACTGAAACAGGCAATGTTTACAAGATGCATGACAGTGACTATGTTGTCGGAGTTCTTGATTTGCCAGCTAAAGTTTTATCTGATGGAAGCTTAGATGGAGGGATGGGTGCAATCGATGAGCCTGAAGATGAAATAATTGAAGGAAAACCTATGGGTGAAGATAAAGAACTTGCTGAAGGTGAAGACATTATGCCCGAAGGATCTGGTGGAGACATGGGAGCTGGAGCTGGTGGAGTGATGGAAGCTCTAGATGAAAAGCCTAGAGGTGAAGAAGAAAGCCTAGAAGATCAAGTTCCAGTTGATGATGAAACTGCTCCCGAAGAAAAGCCTGCTGATGATTTAGGATTGCCTCCCGAAAAACCGGAGACTGAAGAAGAGCCAAGACCAGAAGAACCTGAAACCATGGGTGAAGAACCTCCGAAAGAAGAATTGCCTCCTGCTGAAGAAGAACCTGGATTAGGCCAAGAAGCTGAAACTCCAGAATCTGGTGAAGCTCAAACTTATCTGGTTGTCTATGATGTTACTGGAGATGAAAGAGATGAAATCTTCAGATGCGGCTCAAGCAATGCAGTCAAAGCATTCAAAGCATTCTATGAAGACACGTTTAAAGGCACTATGAAGGCAATCATACAAGAATATAAAGAAAAGAAAGAACAAGAAAAAATTGAAGCTGAAAAGAAAGAAAAAGAACATGCAGAAACTGAAAAGAGAAACAAGCTTCATAAATTCTTAGGAGAAAGCAAATCAATCACTAAAAAAATGAAATGCCCACATTGCAACAAAACAGATATGCAAATAATCAAGTATGCAGCAGACGGAAAAATTGTTAATGCATTTACATGTACAGAATGCGGAAAGAAATATACAGCTGCTATAGAAAAATAGATTTAAAGGAACTTCGGTTCCTTTATTTTTTAACAAAACTTTAATCTTTTATACGTATATAACTCTAAATCTTTGATTATATTTGTATAAACTCTTTTAAACTATATTCTTTAGTATAAAAACAAAAGCCAATATCGAAGATATAAAATCTAAATCATTTAATCATTAAATCTTTATTATAATGAAATATACATATGAAGAACGTGGAAAATTTGTTTTTTCTAAACCGCATAATGAAAAAACATCAGAAGCCGGAATGACAATATTGGATAATTTATCTGTAATCAATGAAATTCTTGAAGAAAATGATATTCATGATAAAATTCTTGATAAACATATAGAAGAAATATTTGATATAATAGTTAAAAAATTAATTTGGAAATAATATGAAAATAACTTTAACAATATAATAGGAATGATAAGATATAAAAAATAAAAAAATATGAAAATTGCGCTTTTAATGTTTCGTGGTCTCGAAGGTGCGGGAATTACAATGTACGTTCAGCAACTAAGTTCTTTTCTTACAAGACAAAATGTAGAACATAAAATTTATGTTCTCGATGACAAAAAATGGGGTAGGGCAAAATGTCAAAGTTTTCCATCTTATGAAAAAATTAATAAAGATAATTTAAATAATCAACTGGCTGACACTCTTAATACTTTTGATTATGTTTTCATAAATTCAGTTCCGAGTGTTAAGCATTCCCAATGGGCGATTGACGGTTTTCTTACTTTAGTTGAGAATATCACGACTAAGAAAATAATTTTTCAGAATGATCATAAGATAGCTTCAATTCATAGAAATGCAAATTTCTTTAAACTTTGCAATCTTTGTGATGGTATTGTTTCTCATAGCATCTCTTCTCCGTTTTATAAAAAACTAATTGAGAATTTTGGCATAGACATAAAATCAAAATTCATACAGTTACATGTTGGTTTTGATTTCTCTCAATTAGCAAAATATAGAAAATCTGAGCACTTCAAAAAGATTACTTACCTTGGACGCTATGCCACATTCAAGAACCCTGACAGGCTCTTCGGGTTCCTCCCGTATGCTAAGCAGAATAACCTATTACTTGAGATGAAAGGATGCGAGAGATCCCTGGGTGCATTGAACATCTTTTATGACAACATTGAGAAAAAGATCCCGAAGCATGATATTTATGAAATCAATAAAAAATCAATAGAAAATGGATTTATAACTGATAATGATAAAAGAGACTTCGAGCACATATATATCTATGGCCCATATGATTATGTAGATGGCATGGAAACGTTAAGTTCATCACTCTGCGGAGCAGACTTTTATCACCTTGATGCTGCAGCGTATGGCGATAATTTCGAATATGCTCAATGCGAAATTGTGGGCGTAAACTGCGTGCCGATGTTTGATTATCATTGGGCTGAAAATGTTTTTGTTTATGATAACAAAGGAAATAAAACAGATAAACGATTTATTGATCTTGATGAATATGGATTATTTGTCAAAAAGGATTTATCAAACGTGAAAGAAATAGTAGATAAAATAAATGATATCTGGAATAATAAATCATTGCATAAAAGATATCTAGAATGTAGTTATGAAACAACTCAGGCTCATTGTGATAGTGAATGGATATTTGAGCATCTTTTAAATGACATAACTAGATTAGAAAAAGCAAGAGTTACTAAACATGTAGCACTATTTTAATATGAGCATCAAATATCTCTCAGGAAGATCTCTAGAAGAAGTCCGCAATAATGTGCTGGATATGCCAAGCTCAACGGAAAAAATAAACTTGGCGCGCCAATATAATGTTGAGCTTCCCGAGGAGGAGCTGTCAAAGGCGATTGTCAAGGATTCACAGATCGAAAACTTCATCAATGTTTTTTATAGTGATAAGCCAACAGCACAATTCACATTTCTAGAAGAGTATGACAAAATAGTGAATTTTTCTGAAAGCAATATTCCAAAATCGACAATCAAGACATATTCTAAAGAAGTCACGCCAAAAGAACACATAATTAAATCAACAATAAATTATGCATATGCAGATATATCAAACATATTCACTAACATTTTTTTAAATGAAGCTAGTCAATATATTTATAAAGATTGTTTTAAGAAAATGGATGAACTTGCAACCAAAGGTTACATGAACAAGTTTACACGAAAAGACAAAGTTTTAGCATTTTTATATAAGCTGTTTAAAAAGAAATACGTCAAGAGAATCAAAGTAAAAGACATATCAGACTTGCTGTATATAGTGAAGCGTGAAGCACATTTGCTGTCTATGAAAAACAGAAAAGATCCAGAGTGTTTTGTCATTTGCAACTATAAGAATGCAGTATTATTAGGATATGATGTTTTATCTGAACACCCTTATGGCAGGACAAATGTATATCATGTTACGCAGTTTTTTCAATATGATAATCTTAAAGTTTATGTAGATCCTACAATTAATATCAAAGACAACACCTTTATCATAGGGATGAAAACACGAGGATTTGAAGCAGGTCTACATGCAGCTTTCTTTAGTAAAGGAACTGAAATAACACAATTGTCTAGTATGTGTAGGAACGCGTTAGTACCCGTAGACATAGACAAAACAGAATTACAATTGAAAATGAAGTATGATATCGTGGATGTCGGCGATCATCCAGAATGCAATTACACAAAAATCATTGTAAATTATACACATAAGTTCTATGACAATAGCTTTTGACATCAGAATAAAGCACTGCATTGTCATGCTATTTCTTGCATTACTCTGCTCATGTAAGATGCCGATCGCAGAATTTCCATATCCTGAATATTTGGGACATTGGAGAGACACAACCAAATTGAGTCTAGACGCAGATTGGTTGTTCACTCAATCAGAACTGACTATTGGATTGACCAGACAATATAAATTTTGGAAAATAGAAAATGATACACTATTTATGGCTAATGACAAAAATATTGTTGTGAGAAAGATGATAATAGACAAAAAGCCATATCCGAATGCTCAATATGAATGGAAAATGGAGCTTTATGACACAATTAAGTATTATTTAAAAAAACAATAAATACGTAATTTAACGCAAGAGAGAAATATGATAAGTGTATTTGACATCAGGATGAAATACAAGCGGGAAACTGGATATCACGCAACAAGACAAATGTTAAGTCCTTTTTCGGGCCATAGCCTTGAAGGAGATCTCACTACAAACTATACTGAGTGGCTCGAAACTGATCCAGTTATATTTCGTATGATGTTTAAGAGAGACGCCGGATTAGATGCTACATATTGGCATGAAAAATACAGAAGAATGATATACACTAAAAAATATAGATTGTGGCTTGAAGAACAAAAATGTATGTTTTATGATATTTTAGAATATGAGTTTAATAAATGAATTATACGACAGAGTTGTTTGCATCTGTTTAAAAGAAAGACAGGACAAATATGAATTCATGAAAAAACAATTTGAAAAACATGATATTCAAGTTGAATGGCACAGGCCGGTGATTCCGGGATATGCCGCTAAATTAACAGAGCCTTATGCTGATAAGTATAACAATTATCAACAAAATTATATTTTGTTTAGCAAAAACTTCCCTAACGAGTTGGGGGCGATGCAAAGCCACTATCATGTGATAAAGTCTGCATTGCTCGACGGAGTCCAGAATCTATTTGTGTTTGAAGATGATTGTTGCTTTAACAAGAATTGGGACGAACTGCTCCCAAAATACATGAACTCTGTCCCTGAGAGCACAGACGGAATTTTGCTCTACAGTTACATGGGAAATTTTGAGCCTCAGAATGTGCGTCTTAAGCCAAGATGGACTAAAGGCTTTGCTTCATGGAGCTTCTTGTGCTATGGTTTAAATAGACGAGCAATAGAAGGCTATGTCAAGCTCCAGGATGAAAGTCCCATGATCTCGGATAGATGTTCATGGACAATGATGACTTATTTGGGCTATAATTGGGTTGTGGCATCACCGCCTTTGATCATTCCGTCAAAATCTTTTACTTCAAACATAAGAGGAGAAAACAAGAACTATGATAGAGCTCAATTTTTAGGAGGCAACGTATTTATGCTGGGAATTGATCAAAATAATTATGAATAAATAAAGCAAAACTATGGCAATAATAGATGTTAATGAGCTCCCGTTTACACCCGAGCAGCTGGATTATTTCGAGAAAGAAATGAGAAAATATAAAGTACCCTTACTCTACAAATGGGTATTCGGCTTTTTATATAAGTATGGCGCGATTGCAATGCCACTGTTAGTAGTAGTTATTATTGTATTAGGACTAATTTATAGCAATGGTCATCATCTCGGCTTGTGGCCCATTATCAAGATCTTGGCGTTCGGGTATATTTTTGGTTTGGGCGGGTTAACACTTATATCTTTTTTATGGCATAGATTTAAAGTTCTTATAGAATGCAAGCGTCTAGGACTCACATTAAAACAATGGAATTTATTAGCAATAGCATTTCAAATTAAATATATTTAATTCTTCTTAAAAATTATTCAATTTTAAAGTTATGGAAAAACTAGCCAACAAAGAAATAATCGAGGGAACATTTTTGTTTCAGGATCTGTCAGAAAAACTTCTGGAAAAAATAGATCTCTTTTTCTCTAACACAGATCTGACAAAAAAACAACAAACACAGTTAATGGGTATATGTCGAGAAATTTATGATGAAGGATATTCAGACGCTTGTA
>Ga0209777_10001426_pt1 | contig 34515 bp, 24 predicted proteins | sample FrelakmetHBP12HB_FD_187147 | JGI IMG/M metagenome (GOLD analysis project Ga0209777, IMG submission 187147) | Freshwater lake sediment microbial communities from the University of Notre Dame, USA, for methane emissions studies -HBP12 HB (SPAdes)... | ecosystem: Environmental > Aquatic >...
GTCTTGTCGAGGAGCAGCACATCGATATCGCCGGCCGCCTCGACCGCCCGTCCGCTCTTGGCGATCACATTCTGTTTGACGAGCCTGTCAATTCCCGCAATGCCGATGGCGCTGAGCAACCCGCCGATTGTCGTAGGTATGAGACAAACGAGCAGAGCGATCAACACCGGCACGGTGACTATTCCTGACAAGTCTTGATTGGCTGCTGTGCCGCTGTAGTCAGCGAAGAATTTCAGTGTCGCAACTGCTAACAGAAAGATAATTGTCAATCCCGCCAGCACGATCCCGAGCGCGATTTCGTTGGGAGTCTTTTGTCTCTTGGCTCCTTCAATCAGGGCAATCATCTTGTCTATGAAAGTGCTCCCGGGTTCGGCAGTGATCCGGATGACGATTCTGTCGCTGATGACTCGCGTACCGCCGGTTACTGCGCTCCGGTCGCCACCGCTCTCACGAATGACCGGCGCCGACTCACCCGTAATAGCAGACTCGTCGACACTTGCGATTCCCTCGATCACCTCTCCATCGGAAGGGATGATGTCGTTCGTCTCACAAGTGACAATATTCCCCTTCTTCAAGGCGGTCGCTGATACCAGTCGCTCCTTATTGTTTTCGAGCAACCGTGCCATCAACTGCGTGCGACCCTTTTTCAGACTTTCGGCCTGTGCCTTGCCCCGACCTTCAGCAACTGCCTCGGCAAAGTTGGCGAATAGAACTGTGAACCAGAGCCAGAGACTGATCTGAAACTCGAATCCCGGAAAAACACCCTTTATCAGGTCTATGCCGAATAGCACCGATGTAATCAACGCTCCGACCCAGCAGACGAACATAACCGGATTGCGCATTTCCGCCCGAGGGTGAAGTTTACGAAATGAATCTCTAATTGCCGCACTAAGCAGAGCTCGATCAAATTGTCCTGCACTGGATTTCGCCATATAGCTCCTCAGAAAATCCGTCCGGCGGTCATTAGAAAGTGCTCAACAATTGGGCCTAGCCCAAGCGCAGGCAGGAACGTCAGCGCGCCGACAATAGTGATCACTCCAATCAACAGAACTGCGAACGTGCTATTATCGGTCGCAAAGGTGCCGGCGGATGGCGGAGATGCTTTTTTCGACGCCAAGCTTCCGGCAATCACGAGACACGGCAAGATGACAGCGAACCGGCCGACGAGCATCGCGATCCCGAGCACGATGTTGTAGAAATCGGTGTTGGCGTTCAACCCGGCAAAGGCACTGCCGTTATTCCCGGCCGCAGATGAGAAGGCATATAGTATTTCGCTAAGACCATGCGGCCCGTGATTTGCCAAACTCGAAAGGGCGATTGGCAAAACACACGCCACCCCAGCCCCAAGCAAGATTACTGCGTTCGGAACGAGAATTCCAAGTATTGTCATCTGTATTTCTCGTGCCTCAATCTTCTTCCCAAGATATTCAGGCGTTCGACCGACCATCAGACCGGCGAGAAAAACGGTCAGCAGAACGTGCAGGAGAAAGCCGTACATCCCCGCGCCCACTCCCCCGAAGATGATCTCGCCTAGCATGATGTTGAACATAGCGACACCACCCGCCATCGGTGAAAGACTCGAATGCATTGCGTTGACCGAACCGTTGGATGCAGCAGTCGTGGAAACGGACCAGAGGATGCTGTTCAGTATGCCGAAGCGAGTTTCTTTGCCTTCGAGATTCGCATTCAGCCCAACAGACGGGTTGGAGGAAAATTCGCCATGCAGTGACAGCGCCAGCCCTCCAAACCAGAGGACAAACATCACTGCGAAAATAATCCACCCGTGCTTGCGGTTCGACACCATCTTGCCGTATGTGAAAGTCAGGGCAGCCGGAATGAGCAGAATGGCGAGCATCTCAAGGAAGTTCGAAACCGGGGTAGGATTCTCCAGTGGGTGTGCGCTGTTAGCATTGAAATAGCCGCCACCGTTCGTGCCGAGTTGCTTAATCGCGATTTGTGAGGCAGCGGGCCCCAGAGGGATGGTTTGCGATTGTCCTTCCACCGTTGTCACCGCAACGGCCGGAGAAAACGTCTGCACCACACCTTCACCAAGAAGTGCAATGCCAAGAATCACTGAAAGCGGCAACAGCACATAAACGACAGAGCGGGTCATGTCGACCCAGAAATTGCCAATCACACCAGTGGTTTTGCGCAAAATGCCACGGGTTAACGCGAGGAATACCGCAATTCCAGTGGCGGCGCTGACGAAATTCTGGACAGTCAAACCGGCCATTTGAGTCAGATAACTGAGGGTAGTCTCGCCCGCGTACGACTGCCAGTTGGTGTTGGTCATGAAACTGATCGCCGTGTTGAACGAGAGCGCCCAGGGGACGTTTGGCAAGTGTTGTGGATTCAGCGGCAACCAACGTTGCACGACCTGAAGAACAAATACGATGAAGAATCCAAGGCCATTAAACCACAAGAGAGATGTGGCGTATTGTTTCCATGACATTTCATGGTCTGCACTTATGCCGCAGAGTCTATAAGTATTCCGCTCCAGCCATCCTAAAGGACGCGAGAGGAGGTGAGGTTTACCGGTGAATACTCTCGCCATGAACTGCCCCAAGATTGGAGCCAGCACGATTAGTGCAATGACGTAGGCCAGTATCTGCAATATGTCACGAGTGGACATCCGTCGCCTCTACTGGAACTTCTCGGGGTTGAACATAGCATACCCGAGATATGCGAGAAGCAATACCGCAAGTATGCCGGCTATGATAAATGCCATAGATTCTCCTTCAAATCCTCTGCGTTGCGCATCGTCGCAACCTCGGAATGACTGTTGGTCAGTATTCGTCTCGCGAGGCGCACGACAAAGAAACGTCCGCGATTCTCAGAAAGTGAGTTAAGAACGGTAGCGCTCGTGTAAAAACGGCGTAAAGAGCGATCTGAAACGACACATTCTATCTGCGCTGCCCATTCGTCGATGTCGCAAGAAACCGGTCATGATGGTATGTATGGCCTAAACTAATAAGGCGAATCGGCGGGTGATTCCCCGCGGTTCCCAGAGCGGGTGAGAAATATTCCGAATTGATGCGAAAGTAGTCCACACGGGACACACTCTTTCTTCTTACACTTGTCTAACAGAAATAAGCCGTAAGCTAGGGCTAAACGGGGCAACACCCTTCCTGTCTGGTCTCGGCCGAGAACACCCTCACGTTAGTTCTCATCTCTCTTAGAAAATCAGCCTCAGCGGAGAACAAATAGGCGATAACTGCTTGATTGTCAATATCTTACACTGCTAGAAAATATTTTGCGGAGATGCAGGGATTCGACGGTCGCCTTTCCTGCTAAGTCTCACGTCGGCATCATTTTCAACATAATCCAATAGTCTGTCGAGACTTAAGTAGATTGAAGTACAAGCAAGTAGGCTGTTAGAAAATTGTTAGAAAAGAGTGCGTCAAATAGGGTCTTAAGAAACCATTATCGCTACGATTTAGGAGAATTCTGGGGTTCCTGTCACAGGCACAGCCTTGTAGCGAAGCGGGGCAAGGATTACGTGATGCGAGAAACTTAGGAAGTTGATACTAAGGAAGGGCTTGAATTCATAGCACGGAGTTTCTTCAAAAGGTCCCCTCGGCAATCTTTCGCTCCCACAGAAGAGATGGAAATCGGGCGTTCAGTATGTAATATTCACTGCGGCCTTCCCATAAGTGACCAAATTGTGACGGTTTTCTGCACCCTTCATCATCAGTCGTCTAGAATAGTCGTGCTCTGCTACGATGACTCAAACTCACCGATCTTCTCCGCATCTCTCCACAAAAGACCCAATTTGCAGCTTGGATCCTATCGCAAGGCCTCGGGTGTCTTTACTGCAAGTAATACTGAGTCGTGGCTATTCTTTTTCTTGCTGTGTCGGTTCTCTTTCCGGAGTCGGCCTTTCCTGTCGCGTCCGTTGGTTCTCTTTCTCCATTTCTGCCTGTCGTTCTGCGTGCTTTGCCTCGATTTGCTCAGGGGTTGGCCCAAGCATTTTCGCCATCCTCACATCCTCATAGCCTTTCCTCTTAGCAACAATGCGGTAAGAGAACGAGATGTTCGTGGCTCCGCCTTGGAGTTCCCTGACTTCGAAGGAATTTGCTGTCTTGTTAGCCACATACAACCCTCTACAATCACCTTCTGGTGTTAGGAAGACTCGATATTCAATCTGGGTGTTGACTGCCTGTGCAAAAAGAGGGTCGATTTGAACAGTCGCAACTCCGTTCTGCAATCTTCCGCCACCGAAATCCTCAAACCAGCTCTCCGGGGATTCCACAGCATAAAGCAATCTGTATCCACCATCATCCACTTTGACCGCGGCGCTTTTGAGGCCAGTGCATACCAGCGCTCCCGAGAAATAACCGGCGTAACCATGACTAGGCGCAGTAGCGTATACTGCGTATTTCCACCCTGTGCCAAGATTGTAAGCATCGAAGTATCCGGAGTAAACATCTGCAGTTGAGCTATTGTAGGCACTGCAATCGATCCCATAGGTCGAGGCAGCACTGTTACCACTTGAACTGACACGGACTCCCGTATGGCTCCCAGTGCCAGAACTCGGAACACTGAAGTCACCTGCAGCGGCGATGCCAGAGGAAGTATTCTCAGCATCCACATGTGCTCCAACGGTGATAGGCCCAGAATTACCGACGGCCGTTGCAAAGACACCATAATGCCCCCCCGTCCCCGGCGAAGCTGTTTCGAAATATCCGCCAAAGACAGTTCCCGTAGAGGAATTAGAAGCATATCCGTAAGTGCCGTAAGTGCCAGAGCTGGAAGAAGCAGACGCATATGCGTTCACTCCATAATGGATGCCTGTGCCACCAGTGTTGTTCGAAAAATAGCCACCATACACGTTGCCCGTGGAAGTGTTTGAGGCCCAGCCCATAACACCGTATGATGATGCCGAGGAGGACCCGTAGCTTTCAGTTCGGACCCCATAATGAGCCCCGGTGCCGGAATTGGCGGTCTCGAACCAGCCCCCGATTGCTGCGCCTGTGGAAGTATTCGCTGCGGAGCCAAAGGTCCCATAGGCGGTACTGCCGGAAGAGCTAGAACCTTCAGCTCTAAGTCCATAATGGATGCCAGTGCCTCCGGATGGCGCGGAAAAGAAACCACCATAGGCATATCCCCCTGAAGCGTTCGAGCCCGAGCCATAAATGCCATAGACGGCAGAGGAAAAGGCGCCCATGCCATCCGCACGCAGACCGTAATGGACTCCTGTTCCATTGGTAGGAGTTGCAAAATAGCCACCATAAGCCTCACCAGTTGATGTATTCGAGCCATAACCTATGATGCCTTGGACAAGAGAAGAAGAATTGCCATAGGCTTCGCCTCTGACTCCAAAGTGGTTACCAGAACCAGAATCTGCCGTCGTGAATATTCCTCCGCAGGCAGTACCAATGCCCTTATTGGAGGCATATCCCTTCAGTCCAAACATATCCCCAGAACCACCCCCGACCACTTTTCCTGCAAGAGCTGTTCCAGTGGTGGAGATGACGCTATCCGGACCAATTGCGTTTACGAAGATCAATTCACAGTCAGAGCAATCAGTCCCACCGAGATACTTAGCATAAATGGCCGTGTCGGCATACAAAGACTTGAAGGTGTAAGGTGAACTAAGCATCCTCAGCGTCCGGCTTGCCGCAACACCATCTTTGGAAACGGAGAGCCATACCACTGAACCCGAGAAAACACTCGGGGAAATAGGTGTAATTGAGCCGAGCTGAACAGCAAAGAGGCCATCCTTGACGATGACGCCGGTCTGCGCCTCTTCCCATAGCGGCCTGCTGCAAAGCGAATCAGCACAGATATCAAAGACGAGATCAACGGTGTCGTTGACCGGCACCCCTGCCGCATTCGTTAGTCGTCCTTGATAGTTGATTGATTGAGGAATCGCGCCGAATGAGAGAGTTGGCCAGAAGGCCACCAACACCCACACGACAATCCAGCATGCATTAGTGCACTTCATGTATTATTACTCCTTGGAGATAAGCGTCAATGTAAGAAAGATTCCTGGTTTTACGAGACGCATTCCGCAACTGCGTAATCGAGAATGCAGCCTGATGCGACTCATGGTGGCCCAACCTCATCTCATCATACTGTCTCGATTCAAGGGTCTCCGCAGAATTGAGGCTCTTACACAGTGAAGATGCCCCGTTAATAGACCTAATCTTCTGCCACCTGTCTCAGAATGCATTTGCAACGCAAGAAATACGGAAGACACCTATCGCTTCATTCCGGGGCGGTATGCGAATTTTTCTATAGTCATCGAGGGCGGCACCGGGTAGACGCCTGCACCCCGGCAAAGCTCGCAGGCTATCTTGTCAACAGTGCGAACTTCGATCAGACCGGTTCCATGGCAGCCATAACACTCTTTTCCTTGGCTGTCGAAACCTCTTCCATTGCAGTGGGAGCAAATCACAGCTTCGTCCGATTTCTGGCAACGATTGTCCTTCCACCCTCGTCCCTGACACTCCGGGCAGGTTTTCGGCTCACCCCCGGCAAAAGGTTGGGGATTGTCCTCGCTTTTCATACTCAGTCATCTCCTCAAGTTTCTCACGTATCCACTTATGTACTATGTTTTCGGCCGACCCAAGCGCGGCTACGACGCTTGGAGTCATTTCCTCGCTGATTGTTTCCACATCCTCTGCCTCTATCGCAAGAACGTCGATCTCCCCGGGCATGTCATATCCAAACTGTCTGCCGAGTTCTAATGCCGTGGGGAGACTGATTTGGTGGCTGCTGGTGAGGTTCTTGCTCGGCGCCAGCATTCCCATCGGAAAGAAGTGGATGAACCCAACAGCGGAACGTTCGGTGACGATGCTATCGACAATTAGTACTTTGGATCGACCCGCAAGCAAATCGAGTAATTCCAGCCCGGCGAGGGGAGCAAAGATAATCTCCACTTTGTCGTCAACGTGTCCCCTCGCTCTGAGACGACCTTCCATAGCCGGGCCAAAGGCGTCGTCGCTCAGCACATCGTTGCCAAGACACAGGACCAGAATTGGTTTCACGCGTTTCTCCGAATGACATTAATTATCTCACCGCTGCCGGCGTTGCGAATTAACACTTCCAGCGGCATTTCCCCTGCCAGTGTATGCGTGGCGCAGCCGTGACACGGGTCATAAGCCCGGAAAGCCATTTCCACCAGATTGAGGATACCGTCGTCGACTTTGCCTTTGCTGATCACGCTGCGGGCGGCTTTATCGACCGACATTGCGATACGAGCCGCGTTGTTTTGAGTAGCGACGATCAAGTTTGCCTTGGTAATCAACCCCTGCCTGTCGGTCTGGTAATGATGGAACAGCGTACCCCGTGGCGCTTCAACGACCCCGAATCCCTCCGTCGGCGTTGACTCCGGAATTGTCCGCACATTGGTGTTAGTGATATCCTGATCGACAGCAAGCTCAGCCATCCGCTCGGCAGCATACAGCATCTCTACCAGTCTCGCCCAGTGATTTGCGAGAGTGTGATGCACCGGTTTGCCGCCGAGCGTGTCGAAGAACTGCTCATAGGCTTCTTGAGCTTTGGGGGTAGCCATGCCGTCGGCAGCATTGAGCCGTGCCAAGGGGGCGACGCTGAAAACGCCACTATCGGCTCCCTCATTAAATCCTTTCCAGCCGATGTCCTTCAGGAAACAGAACTTGACATAACTCCACGGCTCGACATGCTCGGCGATGTGTTTTAGATAATCCTGTGCCGGAAATTTCAGAAATTCCCCGCCACTTGGATTAACGACGCGAAGCTGTCCATCATAGAAATTCACTTTGTTTTGCTCGTCGACGAGACCCATGTAATAGGTTTTGTGCGTGTAAGCGTCTGATGTTATCGTTTCGACGTACTTGGCATTCTTGAGTACGACGTCAGCAAAGACTTGCAGAGAGAACTCCGCAAACTTGACCGCATGCTGGGCCCCTTCGATGAACTTCTGCTGACCATCCTCTGTAAGGGGCTTTGAGATGCCACCAGGTAGGCCAAGCACAGGGTGTATCACTTTGCCACCAAGAAGTGAGATCAACTCTCGCATCTGCTTCCGCAGTCCGATCACCTCCTTGCCGACTTCCAACCCCACTTTGCCCAAAACACCCAGGATATTACGTTCAGCTTTGGGTGCTGTAGGCCCGACCACAAAATCCGGACCACCTAAGAAGTAAAAGTGGAGCGCGTGGTCTTCTACAAAGAAGGTGCTATAGACAAGCTCACGGATTTTCTTGGCAGCGGGGGGCGGATCCACCTTGTAGAGGTCGTCCAGGGTTTTGGCTGATGCCATGTGATGCGCCGTTGGGCAGACGCCGCAAATCCTCGAAGTGATTTGTGGCATATCTTCGGCAGGTCGTCCTTCTGAGAACTTCTCGAAGCCGCGCAACTCCGGAACCCGAAAATATGCTTTTTCGACATCACCCTCGTCATTCAGGAAAATATCGATCTTGCCATGCCCCTCAAGTCTGGTAATTGGGTCGATTGTGATCGCCTGTTTCATACTTTGACGCCTCCGTTTTTGGCAGGGAGAATGCTTCGATGCAAGAGTGATGCCGGCAGGCAATAACGATAGAATGTGCCAGCCGGATCGGCGATCTGATTCAACAATCGCGCTATTTCCTGTTCATCGTTGGAATCGAGAATCGACGCCATTGCCGAAAGAGCCTTCCCGCCGTAGTCAATAATATCGTCGGTTGGCCCGAGGCAGCCGGTGCAGGGCATGTTCCCGCCGATACACGCTGCTTCACAGCCGCTACGTGTGGCAGGCCCCATGCAAAGAAGTCCCTGATCCAACAAGCACTTCTGTGGGTCGATTTGAATCTGGTGGGGTCGCTTGAACTCTTTCACCAAGAGCTTGTCCGGTTTGGTTTCCTTTCGCGGGCATTCGTCACACAATGCCACATTTGGTGCGAGGATAGATCCTTTCGGTGGCAACTTGCTCTCAAGTATTGCCGTAACCGCGCCGGCAATCAGCTTAACCGGCGGTGGACATCCTGGAAGGTAGTAGTCGACTTCTACCGTCTGATCGAGGGTGCGCACGGTTGGAGCGAAAGCCGGCAGTGGGAGAATTCCCTCGGCGACAGTTGTTTCCTCCTGCGGTCGCGTCCCCTCAGAGTTGACAACGGTGGGAGCATCGTTGTAAACCTTTGCCAGGATCGATTCTCGAGTGAAGAAATTTGCCATGCCCGGTATACCACCCAGTTGTGAACAGCTGCCGAAAGCAACCAGCAGCTGCGATTTGCTTCGCAGCAACTCAGCCATCTCTTCCTGTTCGGAGGTGCGGATCGCACCATTGACAAAGCAAACCGCCATTTCGCCGTCCTTCATGTTCTCGAGATCGGAACGTTTGAAATCGAGCGCCACTGGCCAGAAGACGATATCGACGGCATTGACGACATCCAAGATGGCTTCTGCCAAATCGACCACCGCTTCCTCACAGCCTCCACAAGAGGCGCACCAGTAAAATCCGACTTTTGGTTTACTCATTGTGACCCACCTCCTACCTCGACTGTCACTCTGTCAGGCTGATTCACTGAAGTGTGCCGCAATTCCGGTCTCCGCTCGAGACGCAGTGGTCCTAAGCGACGGAGCTGCTCACACATTTCGTTGATCACCGACCGAACTTTATCGCCCTCGGAGGCGGAGATCCACTCCAGTCGCAGGCGTTCTTCCTCAATCCCCATTTGTGTCAACAGGCGCTTCAGCAGAGTATAACGCCGAAAGGCCTTATGGTTTCCTTCTTGATAGTGGCAGTCACCGGAATGACAACCGCCGATCAGGACCCCGTCACAACCTTGTCGGAAAGCGTGTAATACGAACTGAGGGTCAAGCCTTCCCGAGCACATCAGCCGCACAACTCTGACGTTGGGTTCGTAGGTCATGCGCGAAGTACCGGCAAGATCGGCAGCCGTGTAAGTGCACCAGTTGCAGAAGAAAGCGACAATCCTCGGTTCGAACGTCTTTCGTGTTTCTGGATCATGTGTATCAAACATAGCTCAAAATCCCCTCAATCTCCTCGCAGATTTGTTTGTCGGTAAACATATGCTGCTGTGCCGCTCCGGATGGGCATGCGGCGACGCATGTGCCACACCCCTTGCAGAGCGCCTCGTTAATTTCGGATGTGCCTTCTTTAGCATTGAAAGCGATTGCCGTAAACGGGCACATCGCAATACAGGTCTTACACCCGGAGCAGCGATCTTCTGTGATGAAGGCGGTGTTGGGCTCCAATTCAACAAAGCCCTTGTCCGCCAATGCCAGCGCCTCGGCCGCCGCCGCGCCTGCCTGTGCCACGCAATCGGGAATATCCTTGGGTCCTTGACAGGCACCGGCCAGAAAAACGCCGTCAGTGAAAGTGGACACCGGCGCCAATTTCGGATGGCGTTCGAGGAACCACCCTTCCTTGCTGCAACTGATGTTGAAGAGTCTTCCGACCTCTTCCGCATCGGGTCGCGGTTCCAGACCCACCGATAGCACAACCATATCCACAGGGATGCGTCGCACGACGCCAATAAGCGTGTCCTCCGCTCTGATTATCAGTTTCCCCTCTTCTTCCTTTGTCATCGCCCAGTCCGTCACTTCGGCGACACGCCCGCGAATCATGTGGACACCTTCCTGAAGAAGCTTGTCCCAGAATTCCTCATACCCCTTACCGGGGGTGCGCATGTCGATGTAGAAATTGTAGACTTCCGCCTCAGTGCGTTCTTTGATCAGATGCGCAAGTTTCAGAGAATACATGCAGCAGACACGTGAACAATACCGATTCGTTGTTTCATCGCGGCTTCCGACACAATGAATGATTCCCACAGTACGCGGTTTGCCAGAGCCATTCAGGGAGATTTGTCCGCCTGAAGGTCCGGCAGCATTGAGCATTCGCTCAACTTCCAGACTTGTGTAGACATTACTGTACTTGCCATAACCGTATCTGGGAATCCGTTCAGCGTTGAAAGCCTTGAAACCAGTGGCAAGGATAATCGACCCAACTTTAATCTTCTCGATTTGATCTTCCATGCGATAGTTGATCGCCTTTGGCTCACAGACGGCGGCGCAAAGTTCGCAGTCGCAGCACTCGGCACATGCAAGGCAACGTGACGCTTCTTCTCGGGCTTGTTCTTCGTTATAACCAATATGCACTTCCTGAAACGTTTTCCGCTGTTCTAATCCGATTGCCGGCATCGGCACCCGCTTCTTAACGAGATAGCCTTCTGTGTCGGTGACAATGGTACTTTCGAACGCACCTTCCAGCTCTCTGCCCATGTGGATATCGAGACTATTCAAATAACGGTGGATCGATATCGCCGCCTTCCTGCCTGCGGACAGGGCAGTGACGACTATCTCTGGTCCGCTGACACAGTCGCCACCGGCGAAAACACCCTCGACGTTCGTGGCGAGCGTTAGCGGATCCGCGATGATCGTTCCCCTATTGGAGGTCTCCACGCTCATGTCTTTGCCGATGATTCGGAGGTCAGATTCTTGACCAATCGTGACAATGACATCATCGCAGGTTGTGACATATTCCGAACCTGGGATCGGGACAGGTCGTGGCCTCCAAGATTCATCGGGCGCGCCCAGTTTCATCTTGAGGAACTCCACCGCCGTGACCCACTTTTCTCCCAAGAATGCCTTTGGAGTGGTCAGAAAATCGAAATGGATACCCTCTCGTTCAGCTTCCTTTATTTCATCAGGATCAGCCGGCATTTCCGCTCGGGTACGGCGATAAACGACACTCACCTCCGTGGCACCCATTCGCAATGCCGTGCGGGCGGCGTCAATAGCCGAGTTGCCTCCTCCAACTACCATCACGCGCTTTCCCAGTCGGATTCGTTCGCCTAAACTGACCCGTCTCAGGAAGTCTATTCCACCCCAGACGCTGGAAAGATCCTCACCCGGAACTTTGAGTTTGTTTTCTTGATGTGCTCCCGTTGCGATGAAGACAGCATCGAAGCTCTCCCTGAGGTGTCTCAAGGAAAGACCGTTCTGACCAACGCGAGAGTTGAGATTTATTCGCACGCCGATCTCTTCAAGTTTCCGTATCTCGCTGATGAGTACTCCTTTTGGTAACCGGAAATCGGGTATGCCGACCGCAAGCATTCCTCCAGCAACCGGCAATGCCTCGAAAATCTCAGTCTGATAACCTCTCTTGCGAAGTTCATAGGCGCACATTAGACCGGCGGGACCGGCGCCGACAATAGCGATGCGTTCTAGCCTTTCCCTCTCCGGTCCGGGTAATTGGTAATCAACTTTATTCTTGAAGACCCAATCTGCGATAAAGCGCTTGAGCCCGGGAATATTGATCGGATCATCGACTTTGCTTCGCGTGCAAGCCACGCTACATGGGTGTGTGCAAATTCTGCCGCATACGGCAGGCAGAGGGTTGTCGCGCAGGATGACTTCAAGCGCCTCTTTGTACTTGCCGAGTCCGATGAGAGTAACATATCCCTGGGCATTCTGATGAATGGCACAGACCGACTGGCAGGGAGGCGTACCTTTTCGTGAAATGGCAAAAACATTCGGAACAGCTTGAGGAAAGGGGCGATAAATAGCTTTCCGCTTCGACAGGCCTTCATCAAACTCGGACAGCACTTCAACGGAGCACGCTTTCACGCATTCGCCGCAACCGGTGCAAAGCTTCTCGTCGACATAACGTGCCTTGCGTCGAATGTCGACCTCGAAATTACCGACATAGCCACCCACGGATTGTACTTCCGAATAGGTCATGAGCGTAATATTCGGATGACTTCGCACGGAAGTCATTTTAGGGGTCAGAATACACGCGGAGCAGTCTAGGGTGGGGAAAGTTTTGTCGAATTTGGCCATGTGCCCACCAATCGTCGGCTCGCGCTCGACCAGGTAGACGTTCTTTCCGGAATTGGCTACGGTGAGAGCGGCGTGAATGCCTGATATGCCGCCGCCAACGACGAGGACGTCAGGCTTGACTGCAACTTTTCTTTGCTCCAACGGCTCGTGTAGCGCTACTCGACGGACAGCCGCGCCAATTAGAGCTTTCGCCTTCTCAGTCGCTTTGTCCCCGTCCGCGGTTACCCAACTTACGTGCTCGCGAATGTTGGCCATCTGGAAGAAGAATTGATTCTGCCCCGCTTCCATGGTTGCCCGCCGAAACGTGGCTTCATGCATCAAAGGTGAGCAGGAGGCTACAACCACACGATCTAATGACATCTCGCGAATATCTTTTTGGATCGTGTCCTGGCCCGGGTCTGAGCACATGAATTTATAATCGCGAGCGATTACCACGTTAGGCAGGGTCTTGGCAAACTCCACAGCCGCGGCAACATCGACTTTGGCGCTGATGTTAATGCCACAATGACATACGTAGACACCGATTCGGGGGCTGCCATTCGATCTAATATCAAACTCCGACATGATCTCCCCTTTCCTGCGATGCCGGAAGTGGCCCCAAAGGAACGAAAAGCCTTTGCAGCCCCAGCGACTTCTTCGATAAGCCAAGTGCCAATCCCATTAGTTGAGTGAAATAAAGTACCGGCAGATTCACCTTTTCATCGAACTGACGATTTATCCGGCTCTGGAAACACTCAAGGTTGAATTGACAAAGCGGGCAAGCGGTGGCAATGACGTCTGCTCCTCTCTTTTTAGCCTCTCTCAACAAGATGTGATTCAGCCTTAAACCGACTTCCTGAATGGTGCCGGTGAGCGACCCGCCGCAACAGCGCGTCTTCAACGGCCAATCAACCGGCTCCGCACCCAGAGCTCGCAGTAATCGGTCCATAGACATCGGATTGTACTGGTCATCAAAGGTCGCGTACGGCCTAATCATCTGGCAACCGTAATAGCAGGCAACGCGAAGCCCGTTCAACGACTGTTTGGCGTGCTCCACTACGGTCTCGAGCCTGATATCGTTAATGAGGATATCCAGCGGATGGCGAATGATCACACGTCCGTCGTAACTCAGGTTGGCAGCTTTCAGTGCCGCGGTGACTGTCTGGTCTACTTCAGGATATTGAACTATATATCTTTGAGTCTTGGTCAGTACCAGGAAGCAGGCGTTGCAAGGAACCATCAGGCTCACCATTCTAGGGCTCGCACCGCCGCCCTGCTGCTCGGCAATTGCCAGGTTACGCGCCGCCAAAGCAAATGCCTTCATTTCATCGACGGCCATGTAAGCTGTCGCGCCGCAGCAGTTCCAATCCTGAAGCTCTTCCAGTGTAACCCCCAGCGCATCAAATACTGCCTGCAACGATTCCTCGTAGGCCTTGCCCGTACATCTTAACGAACAACCGGGATAATAAAGGTACTTCATACTCTCACTCCCGAGCCAGTTTCGGTCTTCTGTGCTTTTGCTTTGTTACGCTGGTCTACTGAGCGCAGCAGCGCCCGCAGTTGCTTTCGGTTCTTAATGGACTCAGAACGCAGTTTCATGCGACCCCGCGACCACAGTCGCATTCCCAAAATACTCTGCTTCACGAACTGAAAAATGTCGCTCTTCAGGTACATCCGGACCACGAGACGGCTTTCGCTATTGCGTCCCCGTTTCGCGACCGATTTGAAGAACTCGCGGGCGAGAACCGGGATCGGAAATCGCCGGTTGCGATAGACTCTGTCTTTTATCGCCCTCTGTTTGAGCGCATACATCACATCTGTGATTTTTATTTGCTTAGGGCATTCCACAGTGCAGGAATAGCACGACGCACAGAGCCAGATGGTGAAACAGTTTAGCACTTCCTGTTTGAATCCGGCGCGCGTCATGGCAACAACCCTCCTCGGAGTATAGTCCATATAGATGCTCAGGGGACAGGTGGCACTGCAGGTCCCGCACTGAATGCAAGCAAGAATCGTTTCGCATCCAGGCGCTGAAGCAATCTCATCGGCGAAGCTCGAATCAAGCTCTGCTTCGTACTTGATCCTTCGCTCAATCGTGTGCATATCTTGTCCTTCCTCTCAGTGGTTTAGCAGTTCGAGGTGATAACATGTAAATCTCCAAGGAATCTTCACTCGGTCGCTTATGGAAGCCGAAACATACTTCCCTAGCTTGCAGACATAGCCGTCGTCGCCACAAGACATGACCGATAACGTGAAATATTTCACAAAACCTTATAGAATATTATCCTCCCTGCCCATGTGTGTCGTTCGACACGCAAACAGGGCTCGATGAATGCAAGAGAATCTCTGACTCTCTCTCCCGTTGATGTAACGAGATAATCGTCAATCCTAGGCTCCTTGGTTCGCATGACGTAAGAGCGGGCTGGAACATCGGCTTTGAGGGGCTGGCTTCCTGCCGCGAACCTCCAATAAATGAGATCGGCAAAATCCCCTTTGTTTTCAACCATCTTTTGAATTCGCACTGGCAAATAGAAGATGTGCTCACGGACTGATTATCAGCATGATTTCCACATGCTCTCAGGGCACAGATTATCAGGTCTAAATTGAAACATCCTGGAAGCAACAGACCTGTTGAAGCAACAAGAAGCCAAAACTTGAGCATATCCAACCCTTCTCAACAAGCGGCCGTATCGCTGGTGGGGTTGCTTTCTCGTTCATGTGGACTCCGACGTTCCAAGCTACGTCGCTACTTACTGAGTCCACATCGCTAATATCTCAACTTTCGCAATATAGACCCTTACCCCCAACCACACAAGCAAGAAAAGATACTATTTTCACATTCTTTGTATGATTATTTCGACCGACCTGCGTGTCTCGGAGGCTTGCATCGTGCGATAATCAACGATTTGGGACCCATGAATCCCGAGCTCAAGTCCGTTGATGTGCGTGGAGTTGACCCGCGTTTGAGGTCTCTGCACTAGGCTCGTCAGCTTCACAGCTTTGTTCTATAGAAAATCAGGTGTAGCGGAGAGCGAAAAACTCATCAACTGATTGATCGTCAACGTATTACACTGTTAGAAAATCAATATGCGGAGAGGCAGGGATTCGAACCCTGGGTACCATTTCTGGTACAACTGCTTAGCAGGCAGCTGCCTTCAGCCGCTCGGCCACCTCTCCGTACCAATATCCACGGCCTTTGCAGCCGCGCTCGTCCCAGACCCCAAGAATCATCATGAGGAATGAAGCGATTCTCCAAGTAAGGGATTCTCGTTCAAATGTCAAAGGAAAATCGGGAAGCCGATAGCTCCACCTGGAGCGGTCTCCCGATTATGCGAACACGGAATATTATGGCGTTGGCGACTTCAACCAACGACTTCGAATCAGTCGCATCGGCGCCATGTGCTAATCGGTGTCTTTTTCCCCCGCCTCTGAAGAGCTGTCCCCGTTCTCCACCTTTTTGCCGCTGATTCGCTCATACCATCTCGGATGATGAATGCGGCACGATTCCTCGGTGATTTTGCCAGTCAGCCACGCAAACGACATCGGGTACTGCTCCGGATGGAAAATCACGAAGAAGAAGTGGAAAACGGCTATCGCCAGCGTCGCCAGCCATGCTTCGTAATAGTGAATCGTCTCGGCAATCTTGACAATCCATGCAGGCATGAAGCCGGTATAGAAGGTCGGGAACCAAAGAACGAACCCGGTCGCCGCCATCGCCAACGTTCCCCAGACAAGAGCCCAGTATTCGGCCTTCTCGGTATAGTCATATTGGTCATACTTCGGATTTTCCTTGCTCAGGCCGAGGTGGAATTTGATGTTGAGGATCAGATCCTTAAAATCCTGCAAGTTCGGCCAGAGTCCCCGCAATTCCTCCTTGCCACGCTTGGTAAAGAGTACAAACAAAGTGTGGTGAAAAGTGACATAAAGTAGGAACACCGCCGCCACTCGGTGAATGACCGAGCGAGCTTGCTCATGAATCCCGAAGACATTAAGCACCCATACCCACCAGGCATCGGGGAATTTGAGCGCGAAACCGGTGATGACCAACGTGATGAAGGCAGCAGTCAACACCAGATGCTGGAACACCATGTTGCCGGTAAAGCGGGTGATCGTCGGCATACCCTTGTTGTGACGGTGTTTCTCGACAACAAAGCTGCCGATGATTACACCGTTGTGGGCAAGCATGCCACCGATAATAACGACGATGGCGAAAATATAAATAAACCGCACCCACCAGTCGAGACGGTTGAATTGGATCGATGCTGTCTTGTGAGTATAACTGGTGGCAAATCCTAGGTTTGCTTTCGGATGACACTTCTGGCAGGTTTGTACAATATTGTCCTTGTTGATTGACGACAATATGTTGCTACTTGGTAACACGTCGTGAGCTTTGTGGCACGAAACGCAATTCGCCGCCTTCAACGAACCACCGCGAACCGCCAGTCCGTGGTACGAGTCCTGATAAGATGTGAAACGTCCCTCTGGAAGTCCGTATTTTTGCACCAACTGCGGGTTATTGTGGCATTTCCCACACACGTACTCCGCCAAATTGGAGGCGTTGACCGGCGCTTTTGTATCATCAATCTTACGAATCTCATGCTCCCCGTGACAGTCTGTGCAATTGGGAGCATCAAGGATACCGGCGGCCAGTGCCTTGCCATGAATGCCACGTTCATACTGAATGTAGATGTCATTGTGACACTTGGAACAGGTCTTAGGGATGTTCATTTTATAGGCAAGCGACCGCGGATCCGACGCTTTGTATAGATCGTGTGTACCGTGGCAGTCATTGCATGATGCCGCCGAGCCAACGCCCTTGGAGATTCCCTCGGCATGGATGCCGCGCATATAGCGATCGAAAGAATCGGTAATGCGAATGTCGGAATCCTCTTTGAGAACAATCTTGTGGTGGCATGATGCGCAGGTATAGGGTAGGTTCTTTGCTGATGTCATGGCGGCAGGATTTGAATGAGGATAGATATTGTGCTTGCCATGACAGGAAGCGCAGGTTGGAGCGTTCGGATTTTTCAAAGCCTCACCGTGTGCTGAACCCGCGAAGACCTTGCTGACATCGTCATGGCAGGCTCCGCAGTCTACCGGCTTAAGGACATCGGCGTGCGGAAAATCGGTAGCGGAAGCAAGGTCGGTATGGCAGTCGGTACAAGACATACTGCCGTGAGAGGATATCTTGAATGTGTCAGCATCCACTGACATATTGACCTCGTTGCCGGCTTTGTCTTTGCGGGTCAGTGTCTTGTCGCTGTGGCATTGCAGGCAAGTTTCATTTGTCGGTGCCGCCGAAACCGAACCGGCTAATAGAATGCCGATTACGGCCACCAGCGCGAGTGTTGTAAACAATGCTGTCCCAGGTGCGTATCTGATAATTTTCCTCATTATCACTGCTCCGATTCGTCCACGTGCGGGATTGCTACTCTATCTGCACATGCATCATGTCCGACTGTCAAATGCTCTCACCTTGCGGTAAAATGCCCGAGAATGATCAGGAATAGGAGGAAAAAGCCGATCAGAAGAGCTGTCGTACCCCAGGCGTAAGCCAATATCGATGCGATCAATCCCAACGGTCTAATCTGTCTCTTTTCAAGATTGCCCTCTGTTGCCAGACGATTGTATTCGGCAGGGCGTTCTTCCTCAAATTCGTGTTCACTAATCCTGCCGGTGTAGATCGAAACATCCATCGGGAACTTGCTTGCGCGTAAATGGGTATTGAAGAAGTGAACGATGAAAATGAACGCCGTTGCCAGTAGAGCTTCTTCTCGATGGATGGTGTCTGCAAGACTAATGACTGCGCCGCCTAACAAGTTGCCAAAGAATTCCTCCTGCCACCGTATCAGGCCCGAAAGACCGATTACGAAAACGCCCCAGAAAACTGCATAGTAATCGAATTTCTCCCAATAGGTCCAGCGGTCGAATTCGGGGCTTGGACCTTTTCCGAAGAACCACTTTATGTGGGCGACTAAGTCGTACCAGTCTTTCTTGCGGGCCACCAGCGTGTTTGGGCCGGTCATCATCTGTCGCCAGCCCAGTTTCTGAGTCTTGATCAACAGGAATACCAGATGCGCCAGGAAATAGAATCCGGTGATGGCCGCGGCGATATAGTGCAAGGTCTGTGCCGTGTGCAAGGAGATCACATTCTGGAATAGCCACTTGGCCAATTCGGTGTGCGCATACGACTGTGGCAATCCCGTGAACGCCAGCGTAAGGAAGCTGATGTTTATCAGAATATGCAGAAAGCGATGGAAACCATCGATGCGGCTGTAGTAGATGACCATCGGGCGCACACGTGGACGGATGCCACGTTGGAACCATAAAATAGTATGAAATCCGAACGCCCCAAGCACGCCGACCAATAGGAGCGTCATAAGAGTAGTCACAAGAGAGTTAAATCCTGCCCAACCACCCCGTTCTTGTTCCCGATGTCCGCGACTGAGCGAGTCTTTCCTCACTGCCGTGAGATTCGAGTCTTTGCTCGCCAACTCGCTCCCCAACTGAATATCGGCCTGAGTCGGTTTGATTGGGTGCACAAGGTAGGACACGAATCTGTCGTTAGCGCGAGGGTGACACTGCTTACAGGTCTGAACTATATGCGTGCGGTTGACACTCGATTCGGGGTCATCCGGTGGTTGAATTGTGTGCACGCCGTGGCAATTGGTGCAGACTGCAAACTTGATGTCCACCGTGCCGGTTTCGAAAAGCTTGCCGTGGTATGTCTCTTTGTAACCTTCAACCACATAGGGATTGACCTGGAATTTCAGCATCTTGTCTTTATCGGCATGGCAAGACGAGCAGAGCTTGATAATTCCTTCGGCGGTGAATTGTTCCTTGGTCTTCTTGATGTCCTTTTCACCATGGCAAGTCGTGCAGGTGGGAGCTTCCATTATTCCCTGCGCGCGCGCCCGACCATGAATTGATTTCTTGTAATCGCGGTTTTCCTGCGCATGGCAATTGATGCACTCGGTGCGGCGGTGCTTGACGGCTTCGTTGTCCAGACCGGGCAGATTCCAGTGGTAAATATGGCACTGGGTGCAGTTTGCCTCTTCACCATCTTTCTTGAGCAGCATCAGCTTGCCGTGCGCTAGATTCTCTCTGGTATGGCGTTCGGATGAGTGGCAAATGTTGCAGCGATTAACTATGCCACCCTCCTTAAAGATAGAATTGTTGATCGAAGCCATATCGGTCTGGTGACCGGTATGACAAGTGGCACAGGAGATTGAAGCCGGGTCTACTCCGGGCCCGTGGTGTAGACTCTCTTTATGCCCCGGATGGCAACCGTTACAAACGTTGGAAAGATTCAGCAGGTTGACACGTGATAGCGGATCGGACGGTTTGCGGATATCATGATTCTCATGACAACTCGTGCATACCGGAGCTTTGGGATTCCCCGCTTCCATCTCATGATAATGCCGCGAGTGCAAATACGTCTCGATATCGCGCTGGTGGCATTTGGAGCAGATATCGACGATCTCCTGCTTGAACTCCTTTTCCGACATCACTTCTTTCTTCGACTTGAAATGTGCGTCATGGCACGTCGTACAGATCGGATATCGGCGAGTGTCTTCCTGATATTTCTGGAAATGATAGCTCTGGCGATACTTGGCGGCAATTTCCTGGTGGCAGCGGTCACAGACCAGTTTCATGCTCAATTCCTTTTGAGCATTGTGTGTCCCATGGCATTCCTTACAGTCGGGAATCTCCTTCTGTCCGCGGTTCTTCAACATCTTGTAGAAGTATTCCATCCAGGTCTCACCTTCAACCCTATGGCAGGATTGACAGTCGACTGACTTGTAGGTCTGAAAATGCGGAACGTTGTCGAAGTTGGCATCCGTCTGATCATGGCAATCGATACAATTCATTTGCTTGTGCACCGAGGAATGCAACTGTGTTGAATCCACGAATATCGATTTGCCTGACTCGGCTTGGGCGGTTTGGTCACTGTGGCATTCGAGACAGAACGCATTAGTCTTGGCCTCCTGCGCCACCGAGGCAGGAGAATGTGCCAGTATCGCCGTGAAGATCACAGTCACGAGAGAACCGCGTCGGAGTTTCGCGAGGGTCGCAAGAATTCTCATAATCTTAGAAAGCGTTGCCTATCTTGACCACGTCCCTGCGCAGTCCCCGCGCAAAAATCGGGATGTTGTTATTCACTATATCTGTAGGATTGAATCGTTTGCCAAGGAACCCTTTCCAAAGAGTGCTGGAAAGTGCGCATTCAAAAACCATTCCTACGAAACAGCGAGCGGTGATGATGTTATTCTTAGGCAGAATCAAGTTCGCGGCCGCGAATCTGTCCAACTGTCGTATGAGGAAATCCACATAAGTGCCTCGGACAGCGCGGTAAATTCTCTTGGCTTTGGCATGTCCCCCCAGTGTGGAATAGAGCATTAGGCGATAAACATCCTGGCTGGTCCGAAAGAACTGAAAAATGTCGTTTGCCAAATCAAAAAGCAGCTTCTCGATGTCCTGCTCGTTTTCCAAGCTGTCAAAGAGTTCTTTGACCTGCAATCGCGACTCCAGTGAACTCAGTACGGCATCGTAAATCGCTTCTTTCGATGGAAAATAGCGATACAGTGCCGGTTCGGAGACTCCACACGAAGCGGCCAATTCCTTGGTCGTAACTCGGTCGTAGCCCCAGTTGCCGAACAGACGTGTGGCTTCCACAACAATCTGTTGCTTTCTCAAGTCGGCCGTACGCCTCAATCAGCCCTCGTTTCGCCCGCCTCGTAGTAGACACTAACTAACAGAAACGGCGCTGTCAAGCAATATCTGAGTAATTTTGTTACTTATTTCACAACGATTCGTATTGGGCAACGATTTTGATAGCCGCATCGCGGTAGCCAAATCGACACAGTAGAACTGCTCCGTTAGGGAAGGAAACTGAAGCGCAAGTACCTGATTGTGCGCCCCACTTCCAGATGCTTGCGTTCGTAATTTGTCTGAATCGACAGTACGTCATCTATCTTGCCGCTATGATACAAATCGTCAATCGCTTCCTGTAGACTACCTCTTTCCGTAGCCACTGTTTCCTGAGTGTAGGCAAAAAGATTGGGTTCGTCGGTCTTCAGGTGAATTACCCCGCAGGGCTTCAAAACCTGGCGATAGAGCGACAGAAAGCGCGGCGACGTCAGCCGTTTGCGGGCTTTGCCCTCGCGCAAGAATGGGTCGGGGAAAGTAATCCAGATTTCCGCGATCTCATCGGGAGCGAACCAATTGGTCATGGTCTCGATCGGAATTCGCAGGAAAGCGACATTCGCAAGTTTGAATTCCAGCGCTTCCTTGGCACCGCGCCAGAGACGCGCGCCTTTGATGTCAATGCCGATGAAGTTCTTCTCTCCAAATCGCTGCGCCAGAGCAACCGTGTATTCCCCTCTGCCGCAGGCCAATTCCAGCACGATCGGATTGTCATTGTGAAAGTAATCACTATGCCACTTGCCGCGCAAATCTACCAGTGACTGGAAAACATTGGGAAATGTTGTCAACTCGGCAAATCGTTGCAGTTTTTTCTTCGACATGTTCCTACGCGGTAAACAATGATTCTCAACCCGATGGGAGTGTTGAAAAACTGCTGTCGCCTGAATGTCGCGACTGAAGTCGCTCCTACAGTCATTTCACGGGCTACTAACGTGGCTTGTAGGAGCGACTTCAGTCGCGACCTGCTCTCTCTGACACAACTGTGACGCTCAGCGCAACTGTGTTAGCGAGGCTTTTTCAACACTCCCCAATAAGCGGGTAGTGACGCGGCATCTTACTGCACTTACACCCGCTTGTCAAGCGCCGCTCCTGCCGCGACATGTCATTGTAGCGAAGGTCTGAGATTCGGCTTTGCTGGACCGGAATCCAATCGCCGGCAATGTCGGTTGACACTTGCGCTGGCTACCGGTATACTCCGCCTGCCATGACCCTTGAAGTTCCTGCCGCCTTCGCTGAACGCTATACGCAACTGGTTGATGATGCACCCGCCTTTTTTGAGGCGATGCTTACGCCACTACCGAAATCGTTTCGCGTCAACACTTTGAAAGCCACGGCAGAGACCATAGTGCCCCGGTTTGCGGGGTATGGCATCGGCATCAAGCAGGCTGCGTGGTACTCTGATGCTTTTGTATCCGACAATCCCGCTCTCGGCTCAACCTTGGAACATTTTCTCGGCGCTATTTATGTCCAGGAATTGACCTCCATGTTACCGCCGCTGTTGGTCAGAAGCGAATTACAGACGGCGACGACAGTGTTGGATGCTTGTGCGGCTCCCGGCTCCAAGACTACCCAACTGTCAGCATTGATGAACAACCGTGGCACCATTGTCGCCAACGACGTGGAGTACGAGCGCATCAAGCCGCTCAAGTTCAACCTCGAACGCAGCGGCACGCTCAATGCGGTGGTCACGAACTACGATTTGCGTTCTTTTCCTCAGATGTCTTTTGAAGTTGCCCTGCTTGATGCACCTTGCACGTCGGAAGGCATTTTTCGCAAAAACCCACGACAGATGTTATCCTGGTCGCCGAAACGCATCGCTCCCAGTGCTCACCGACAAAAACAGTTGATCCTGAAAACGTTCGATCTGCTGGCCGACGGCGGCACGTTGATCTATTCCACCTGCACCTTCGCGCCGGAGGAAAATGAAGCAGTGATAGACTACCTGCTCAACGAGCGTCCGGCGGAACTGGAGCAAGTCGAGATTCCGAATTTCCGCCTGATGCCGGGCATTACGACCTGGCAGAATCGAACCTTCGACGAGCGCGTGCGCATGACAGCGCGAGTGCTACCGCACCATAATGACACCGGCGGCTTTTTTCTGGCGAGAATCAAGAAATGATTGAACCCTGTTCGGCAAACGACAAATCTCTCACGCTTGAATATCTCGAACGTCGTTACGGTCTGGTGCAGGAATTACTTGCCGATTTCGAATTTTACGCCAGCGCCAACGGACGTGTCATTCTGGGGCCGAAACAGATCGATCCTTGCCTCTCACCCGACACTGCCGGACTGTTAATCGCACGAATTGGCACCACGGTCAAACCGTCGACGAACCTTCTGCAAATTGTCGGCTCCCTCATCACGAGGAATTTCGTTGCACTCGAACGAGAGAACGCGGTGCGTTATATCAAAGGTCTCGATCTCGAAGTCACCGCTACCGAAATCGGCGACACGACCGAAGGGTATGTCCTCTTGAAGTATCTTGCGTTTCCGCTTGGTTGTGGACTGCTGCAAGGCAGCCATATCAAGAACATGTTGCCAAAAGCCAAACGCGTCGACGTCCGGTTCCTCTGATCCCGATTACCTGAATGATAATAGTGCGAAATGCCATTCCCACTGGCGTGCCCTACTTGCTCGCCGGGCTTGGCTTGCGCGTGAGATTCAGTTGCAACGCAATAACGCCATCCTTCAACTCTATCACAGCATACTTCGCCTGACGATCTTTGAAAGCAAATCCGGTTGGAGTCTTGCTGAATACCTGAAAGCCCGGATCCAGATTCTTCTGGAGATTTGCAAATGCCGATTGAGAGCTCGCAGCATCTGGATAGGGGACTATGATGAGAGTATATGTGTTGCGGTCAGTGTCGGCATACGTTGCTGCTGCGCCAAATATCTTGTTTTGAAGCTGCAGCACGTCCCCTTTTCCGAGGCGGTAGACCGCCTGCAATGATAGAGGCCCGCAGAAAACATGTTCCGATCCGGGCAACATCTGTGCTTTCGGTAGCCGCAACAACGCCGTGGTCGTGTCGGTTGCCGAGAAGTTCGCCAGAGCTTGTTGTGCAAGTTTAGTCATGACCGTGATCGCCTTCCCACCATCAGTGTAGTTCATTACCTGGATGAAGCAGTTGCCCTTGACTGCCAGCAGTTGCGTCTGACTGACCGTGTTGCGAGCGCCAATTTCCGTTGCCGGTGTTTCCTTGCCGCACTTCATTAGATAGATTCCGAGCGCGCCATTCGCACTGGCGAATTCGTACGCTTCCAGATCAACTTCGGCATTACCATTTTTGTACTGCTGCACCTGCAATTGCTGGAATCCCAATTCCAGAAACACTTCGGCATCACCATCGTTGTAATCCGAAAGGCTCTCCCTATTGTAGGTCAACGGCTTTGCGGGTTTGCTCCACCCGCTCACGAAATTATCATCCGGCAATGTCAGTGCGTTTACGTTTCCCCCTAGAATCAATAGTGCCACTATCAATAGCAATCTGCGCCTTGTCATTTTGAGTCCCACTGTCAAATACTTCACGGTGCATTTTCTCCTGCCGCGGCGACATTCTACATTCTGCTCCGCGGCTTTTCAATCAAATTGTGTCTGACTTGGCGCCAAATCGGGTTTAGTGCTTGCGAAGCCGAATCGAGTCGGTTTATTTGTCGCGGAGGATAGCACACCATGGACCGACGCGACTTCATCAAGACTACCGGAAAAACCTTGGCGTTTGCCGCAGCCACAACTGCTGCCGGAGTGCTGTTTCACAACCGCCGAGTCGCCGGAGTCGAACCTATTGTTCTAAAAACAACCGACTTCACGGTTCCCACAGAAAAATCACTTCCACAGATCGCGCTTGCAAGAAACACCGATCATATCGCGGCGCTGCACGCATCTCTGGACGCGGTCGGCGGTATCAAACGCTTTATTCGCAAAGGCGACCGCGTCACGATTAAGCCTAACATTGGTTGGGATCGCACCCCCGAGCAAGGCGCCGACACCAACCCGGTGCTGGTCGGAGAAATGGCGCGTCTCTGTCTTGCGGCGGGCGCAGCGCTGGTTATTGTCACCGACATTCCCTGCAACGAACCGCGCCGTTGTTTCTTGCGCTCCGGCATCCGTGCCGAGGCAGAGAAGGCGGGCGCGAAGGTCATTTTGCCGCTGGAAGAGGACTACGTTCGCACTGTCATGGGGGGGCAGGTGCTTGATGTCTGGCCGGTACTGAAGTACTTCGTCCAGACCGACAAGCTGATCAATATGCCGATCACTAAACACCATTCGCTTTCCAACTTCACGGGGAGCATGAAAAACTTCTATGGCATCCTGGGCGGTCGTCGCAGTCAGTTGCATCAGAAAATCGATCAGTCGATTGTTGAATTGGCCACTTTCAGCAAACCGACGCTAACCGTTGTCGATTGCACGCGGGTGATGCTGCGCGGCGGCCCAACCGGTGGCTCACTCGATGATGTTGCCATCGAGAATTCCGTCATCTGTGCCACCGATCTGGTTGCCGCCGATTCCCGGGCGTCGGAATTCCTCGGTCTGACAGGCGAACAAGTAGGTCATATCGCCCTCGCCGACAAATCGGGACTAGGCAAACTTGATTATCGCTCCGTCGGCTACAAAGAGATCACTTGATGTCGATCAAAACCGTTCGCAATCTGCGCCGTTTCTCGCAGATCGTTTTCTTTGTCATTTTCTTCTGGCTGATTCTCAAAACCACTTTCGAGGTTCATTTTACTCCCGCCAACGCCGCAGAAATTCAACTGCCATATCCCGTTTCCGTCGCACTGGAATTTGATCCGCTGGTAGCGTTTTCTACCCTGCTGGCAACCGGCGCCCTCTTCAAAGGGCTGCTTTGGTCGCTGGTGATACTGATTCCGACAATCTTCCTGGGTCGCTTCTTCTGCGGTTGGGTTTGCCCCATGGGATCATTCAACCATTGGGTTTCGGAAATTCGTGCAGCCAAGGGCGTAGCAAGCAACGCGCGGAAGATCAAATCCAACCGTTACGGCAAGTATCAACGCATCAAATACTACATCCTGTTTCTGTTTCTGGCGGCGGCCTACTTCGGCAGCTTGCAGATCGGCCTCCTTGACCCACTTTCGCTGCTGGCGCGTTCCATCGGTACCGCCGTATTGCCAACCATTCACACCGCAGCATTGGAATTGCTTGGCTGGGTCAAGGGACTTGGCGTGCCTATTCTGGCGACCGGAGCGCAATCGGCCTATGATGTCACCGCGTCACTGCTGCTGCCGTACCGGCAAGCGCATTTCCACGGCATTCTGATCATAGGTGGTTTCTTCCTGGTAATCCTAATTCTGAACCGTATGATTACGCGCTTTTGGTGCCGCGCAATTTGCCCGCTTGGTGCCATGCTCGGTCTGTTTTCGCGCTGGACATTGTTCGGCCTGCAGAAGGACGAGGCAACCTGCAACCACTGCAATCAATGCCTGATCGCTTGTCAGGGGGCGGACGGTCCCGATGTCGGCTCTGTCTGGCGGCAACCGGAATGCCATCTTTGCCTAAACTGTCAGGCCGTCTGTCCGGAGTCTTCGCTTAAGTTCAAGTTCTACCCACAGCAAACCGTAACCACAGCCAATCCCGCCGGCACACAGAAAATTGATGTCTCACGCCGGATGGTAATGACATCGCTGGCGGCGGGTGTGGCATTGGTACCGCTCTTACGTTCGGGGGATGCGTTCGAGGTCAACAGCGATCCGCGTCTGATTCGACCTCCCGGTTCATTGTCGGAGAGTGAGTTTCTCGCGCGCTGTATACGCTGCGGACAGTGTATGCGCGTCTGCCCCAACAATGCGCTCCATCCGACATTGTTGCAGGCCAGCGCGGAAGGGATTTGGTCGCCGGTATTGATCCCTCGGATCGGCTACTGCGAACCCACTTGCACCCTCTGCGGGCAGGTCTGTCCAACCGGCGCAATTGCGGAGTTGACATTGACCCGAAAAGTCGGCAATGAGACCGTGCCGCCTAATCGCATCGGCACGGCGTTTATCGACCGCGGCCGTTGCCTCCCCTGGGCGATGGCGATTCCCTGTATCGTCTGCGAGGAATGGTGTCCGACGTCGCCAAAAGCTGTCTACTTTGCCGAAGAAACCGCCATTGACCGCAAGAAGAACGAGGTCAAAGTCAAACGTCCCTCCATCGATCCCGAACTCTGCACCGGATGCGGCGCCTGTGAATATGCCTGCCCGGTTACCGACCGAGCGGCGATCTACGTCACCTCCGTCGGCGAGTCACGTTCCACGAGAAACCAGCTTCTCCTCAAAACACGCAACCTCAGTCGTCCGCCTAGTCGCACGGCGTAGTTGCGCGGAACCCTACCGCTGTCGCAATATCAGCAGACAGCCGACAATAGCGCTCGACAGAATCAGCAGCACCAATACCAGCAGCCATGTCAGCCCGATTGTCGGCAGCAACACGGTCGTCGGCAGGATCGCACCGACCGCGGAACCAACCAGCTCGAACGCGTAGCCCGCTCCACGATTGCGCCCGGGGTCCAACTCATAGTAACCGCGTGTGGCTGCCGCAAAGAGACTGCCGGTTCCCAACGCCACGGTGAGCAGAAACAGCAGGTGATATGTCAGCAGCATTGCCGTGGGGACGCTCTGATATGTGGCCGCGAAGATGAGCGTTGCAACCGACAACATCGTGAGCGCGCATACGTCGGCGTACTTCGCGGCAGTCCTGTAAGTGAGATACGCCCCTGTCGAGAGACCAAACATGAAAACGCCAATCAAGACCGCCAGTTCTGAGTACAGAGAACCCGCCTGCGTCTGGTAAACGTAAAATGATATCATCTCCAATGACAGCGATGTCAAACCGGCGACGAAATAAAGGAACAGCCCGTATGATCTCCGCTGCCGATTGCGGTTGATTGTTGCGATTAGGAGCGCGGAAATCAGTATCGGTACGGCTGCATACCACCAGCGTTGCTCCAACACAAATGATGCAATACGGCTGTCCAAATTGCTGAGCTTGGCACGATATAGCGTTTGATAGTGTGTCAGAACCGGTCGATTTTGAGTGTTAATCTCCGAACTGCTGCCGACGGAACTCAACAGCCGTTTTTTCTTGAAGTCACTCAGCCGATCGAACAAGTAATTGTCGTTGATATACTGCGGAATGTACGTCAGCTTTGACAGGTTTGAGATAAGCGAATCATAAGGGATGTCAAACGCCGCTCTGTCAGAGGCAAAAAACAACGTCAGGTTGCCCGGCCAGACTTCCACCCGTCGGAATGCACTTCCCAGCGTATTGTAAATTGTTGCCAAGAGCTTTGACTCGCGATTTGTGACATAGCGATCTGAATCATAGTGCGTAGGCAGATAGAGAATGCCATCAGGCGTGAGCAGTTGTTTGGCGGCGTTGAGGAATCGCTCCGTGACAAGCCGACTACCTCGGAAACTACCGAAATCGCCGGGGTTCACAATGATCATGTCAAAGCGCTGCTCCGTACCACCGCGCAACACAAACGCCAAAGGGTCATCGGTGACTCTTGTCACCTGAATGCCTGACGATAGTACATCCATCTCCGATGACAGCATCCGACGCGGATCCACTGTCGTCAATTCGATATTGGCGAGTTTGCCGGCGAGTTGCTCAATACCGAACTCGGTGCGACCGAACACCAACACCCTCTTGGCTTCCGGTTTGTACGCGAACGGCGGCAGCAGCAGGTTCTCGGCGGTAATCAAATCCGGCGCAACGCCCTCGACAGTATTGTCAGTCACAAGAACAACCGTGCTGTCGCGTGTCAGGATCGCTTGATGACTGTATGGCGTATCGAACGAACTGACGACGTGATAAGACCCATACTTGATGCCGTCAATCGTCCTGTCCGCTCTCGGCGCCATAACAGCTGTCAGTACAACTGCCGCCAGCGCGGCTGCGACTATTGGTACGTCTCTCACCGGACGCCAACTTCTCGAAGCGACGGCAATTCCCACCAAGACCACCAATGCAATCGCCACTCCCATCGCCAGCGTCGACAACACCGCGCCAACCAACAGAGTAATCACGATGCCCGCGACACCGGCGCCGATCCCTTCGACGAAATACAACCGCATGATCGAGCCCGCATTCGCGCGACGGCTTTTCAGAATCGCCGTGAACAGCCAGCCCGACAACAGACCGACCGGCAGCGTGGCCACAATTGAGATGATAGCTGCTGTGCTGAAAGGAATGATCTCACCGACAACGTTGGTCACCAGCAGTGGCGATAGTCGTGTAGCGATGATCAGCGACGGCAAGAGCAGCGCCCCCATGCCAAAAAGAACAATGGGTTTGGCGTTTACATTTGCACGGCCACTGAGATAGGCCCCTGCCGCTACCGCGATCAACCAGCCAAACAGTGCGGTGCCGATGAATAGCTCACTGCCGTTTAGCGATGACACCAGTTCCCGCAGCAGCAACACCTGCGCGCCGGTGGAAAAAAAGCCCAAGAGAAAACCTTGACGGTTCATTCAAAAACGGCCGGGAATCACTTGTTGGCATTTCGGGCAATGATTGCCGACGAGATTTTGTTGTGTGATACGGTAACCTTTGCGCTCGATCAACATGGCGTTGCATTGGGGGCAATAAGTCGATTCCGTCGGATGTCCGGGTAGATTGCCGAGATAGACATATTGCATACCCTCACTGCGAGCGATTGCGTATGCCTTTTCGAGTGTCGCCTGAGGAGTTGGTGGCAGGTTCTTGAGCAAGTATTGCGGATAGAACTGTGAGAAATGCAACGGCACATCGGCGCCAAGATTGACCTTAACCCAATTTGCCAGATCACGGAATTCGGCGTCGGTATCGTTTAGCGTCGGCACCACCAGTGTGACGATCTCCAACCAGATACCCGACTTCTTCATCTGTACCAGTCGATCCAGCACCGGCTTGAGTTCGCCGTTGACAATCGTTTTGTAGTAATCCTCGCGGATACTCTTGAGATCAACTTTGATTGCATCCAGATGGGGAATCAACAGCCGCAACGGCTCTTGCTCGATGTAGCCGCCGGTTACCATCACCGACCGGAGACCATGCTTGTGCCCCGCCTCGGCGATGTCGTACATGTATTCGAAGAATATCGTCGGCTCCGAATAGGTGTAGGCGATATTCGGCGTCTGGCGTTGCACTGCCAAATCCACAACTGCTTGCGGAGACAAGTCGATGTTTTCCGTTTGCTCCGGACGTGACTGCGAAATCTCCCAGTTCTGGCAAAACTTGCAGTTGACATTACAGCCCGCGGTTGCCAACGATAGCGCCTGTGTGCCGGGGTAGAAATGGAAGAATGGTTTCTTTTCGATCGGATCGATATTGAGCGAGCACGGTTTACCATACACCAACGTGCGGTAGACGTCCCCCTGATTCTCCCTTGAGCCGCAGTAGCCGCGCTCAAGGTCGGTTACCTGACAATGACGCGGGCAGATACCGCATTCGATACCGCCAGCGGGGAGTTTCTTGTAATGCCGCGCCTCCATTGAGGACAACTCCTTGGGTTCGCCGAGAGCGAAAGCATTCTGAAGCGAATTGATCACGGGGGGAAAGAGTCGGGTCTGCGTGGCGACGGTTGCTACCGCGCCGCAGCCGAGGCAACTCATGAAAGTGCGTCGCTTCATTCCAGCAACTCTCCCGCTGACTCGCGTCCGTTCTTGTCGATCATGATTACGCGCAGCTCGATCTTATTGATATCAGCAATACCTAATCCCAGCTTTTCGGCGCTGGCAAGATACCTCACCGGTCGTCCAGCGCGTTCCAGCGTCGGTTGACCGTTTATGGCGCGCAAGTGTTCCAGTATCTCGAATCCGATGCGATCTGCCGCCACCGGATCATCACTGATCACCAGACCATTATAGTAGGCAAGATAATCCTCGGCATATCCCGGCCCGCCGTTGTATTGCACCCGCACGGCGTCAATCACCGTCAACCGGTTCTTGCTCTTGATCGACTCCAGATTATTGACATGCGCACAATAGGGATCGCAGTTGTTGCCGTGGTACTTATTCGGGTTGTTGATTGCGCCATACATGTTTTTCATCCCCGCCGACAAACCGGCAACCGAATGATCCTTCAAAACCGGCACGTTCACATTCACATCGACAATCTCGGTCAGTATTCGACTCACCAACGAATTGACCTCTCCCGAACTATGAAATTCATCACTGTAGCCGGTGACATTCGCGTCAGTACCAACGCAGCGTCGGCCGGCTCCGGAGACATTGAGAGTGAATCCGGCGCTCGCCAGTTCGCGATTGCTCCGTTCCCAGACGACAACATCCTTCTCTTTGAACCCCGCGCTGACTAAAATCGCCGTGAGGGCATCTGCCAGTGCCAGTGGCGTCGAATTCAGCCGATGCGCGAGGCAGTTCGTCTTCATCCCGACCACTCCGCCGGGGAGATAGCGACGCGCGGCAGCAGCCAGATCACTCTGTCCGGACAGCGTATGCAGTGCCGCCGTAAGAAGCATTTTGTATTCTGATTGTGTCAGGGGGCGATTGCGCTGGTCGCCAATATACTTGACTACAACGACCTTGCTCATATAATGAATATACGCCGTAGGAACATTGGGAGCTACCGCTTTTGAGGCGATACCACATCGAAAGACTTTAGCCGGCAGGAGGCGCGCCATGACCAGAACTCTAACACTTGTGATGATGCTGTTGACGCTATGGTCAACAGCCTTTTGTGCCACCGTCAGACAACCTGTGGTGGCGGGGCAATTCTATCCAGCCGACAGCGCCCAGTTGCGTCAGTCAATCGCTGAATACCTCGCAAAAGCCGGATCGCCGACAATAGACGGTCAATTGCTGGCCGTCATCGTACCTCACGCCGGTTACGTCTACTCCGCTCCTGTGGCTGCCTATGCCTATAAGCTTCTCCAGAACTCCGGTATTGACAAGGTTATCCTCTGCGGTCCGTCGCATCAGGTGGCCTATCAGGGCATGGCGCTATACGGACCCGGCGTATCCTGGAAAACGCCGCTCGGAATCGTCAAATGCGACGACAGTCTCTGCAACCGCCTCTTGGCTTTCGACAAGCGGATCATGGTATCCGAGCAATCGCAGGCGCGGGAGCATTCACTCGAAGTGCAACTGCCGTTTCTGCAAAGCGTGCTGAAAGACTTTCGCATCGTGCCGGTGGGGATGGGCACACAAAACGCTTCTGATGTGGAACTCTTGGCGCGCGCCCTCGAATCGCTCAAGCTGGATGACCACACGATCATGATCGCTTCCTCCGATTGGCAACACTATCGACCTGCCGCGCAGGGGTATAAGATGGACTCGCTCGGAATGGCCTGCCTGATGTTGCTTGACGGTGACCGATTGCAGCAGTACCTCGATGACGGAATCGTCGAAATGTGCGGTGGCGGACCGGCCGTGGCTGTGCTCAAGGCGGCCATCGCCTGCGGAGCCAACAAAGTCAAGATCCTCAAGTACGGCGACTCGGGCGACATAACCGGTGACAAATCATCCGTTGTCGGTTATGTTGCCGTTGCGATCTACAAGTCGCCAAGTCCCTCCGGAAAGAGCAGTGACAAGAAAATGACCGAAACCAAGGCAAAAGAAAGTATGGCTCAATCAGGATATTTGTCGGATTCCGACAAGAAAAAGCTTCTGGAAATCGCTCGCCAGTCGATTGAGAGCTTCCTCAAGGACGGCACGGTTCCGGCATTTGACGTGCCCGAATCACTTACGAAACCGGGTGCGGCCTTTGTCACCCTAAATGAGGATAACATGTTGCGCGGTTGTATCGGCTACACCGTTGCCGTCGAGCCCCTCTACAAAACCGTCTCCGATTGCGCCGTCAAAGCCGCGACTTCCGATCCCCGTTTTCAACCGGTGACACAGAGCGAAGTCCCTCGACTGAAGCTGGAGATTTCGGTGTTGACCCCCTTGGAGAAAGTATCTTCGCTGGACGCGATTCTGGTCGGCAGGGATGGCCTGATGATTTCTCTCGGTAGCAACCGCGGTCTGCTGTTGCCGCAGGTCGCGACAGAATATGGCTGGGATCGCACCCAATTTCTGGAACAGACCTGCCAGAAAGCCGGTTTGCCGCGGGATGCTTACAAAGACCCCAATGCCGTAATCTACAAGTTCCAGGCACTCGTGTTTGGTGAATGACGGGGAATTGCGTCCCAAATCTGTTGATGATTGGGAGTTAGTACTGGTCTGCGACAAAATGGCGGAGCAGCGACTTGAACCCCGGATTCATACGGGACGGTTGCAAAATGAGGTCTTTGTTGATTGTGGATTATTATGTGGGGTATATTAGGGAGGAATGAGTTTAAGGAAGATGGAGCGACTTTGTAACCCACCCAGAGCTTTGCGGCGGGTGGGTTCTTATGTCTGGGCTGGAACGTCAATCTCCAGTGGTACGTTATCCCTGTGCCACAATATCGACAGCGAAACGACAGGTGGGCTTTTCTTTCAATCAACTCTCACGCACATGCCACGGACGCCATCATTGGCTGTAACGCCTAACGACATGCCGACGTCATTTGCGTCAGGAGGACGACAGCCATGATCAATGGACCCACCCGACGCCGCGCTCTAGTCACTATGGTATTGTCTGTGTGTGAAGGGGATGAGAAGAGGCTACCTTGTCTGGAACTAAGTTTCTTGATCAGACACGTGGTCGCCGAGCGCCACAATTTTCAGGAGGTAGCCTCATGAGAAAGATGCAAGATTCCCCGTTCCGGCGGGTCTTGCGTCCGGCGTCTTATAGCATGCGATCAATCTTGCACTTTCCTCAACCGGACGTGTGAACCGCCGGCCACCCGTTTTTGGAGGTCGGGTTCCGAGCGAATATCAGACAGAACTATCCGATTGTCTGTTCGAAGCTCTTGGCCGGAGCCCCATCGCTTGCATCAACACGGAGTGAGAAACCCGACACTGACTACTCGTTCCGCCACCATAAACAGCAGCGCCGCTGGAGAGTCTTCCAGCGACGCTTTGACCCGGAAAATAGTTAGGTGCGTGAGAGAGCCTTCGAGATTCTGGGTTTACTAGGGATGAGTCGTTGACGATCTTGTTGAGGGGAGGTCGAATTGCCTAGCCCCCCCCCCAAGG
>Ga0209777_10001427_pt1 | contig 34508 bp, 30 predicted proteins | sample FrelakmetHBP12HB_FD_187147 | JGI IMG/M metagenome (GOLD analysis project Ga0209777, IMG submission 187147) | Freshwater lake sediment microbial communities from the University of Notre Dame, USA, for methane emissions studies -HBP12 HB (SPAdes)... | ecosystem: Environmental > Aquatic >...
ATGGCTTCTGCCGCAACCGGCGGACCCAGCGGGTCTTTGCGACGAAGGGCCGCGCAGGAGAAGGCCTGCCGATCGTCTCATCGCCATCACGCCGCCGGAGCGGACGCAACCGGCGCCCCGTCGAGCTCTTCACGATCGGGGTCGATGCGGCGAAGGGGCTGATCTACTCGCGCCTCAAGCGAACCGAAGCAGGCCCGGGGTACTGCCACTTCCCCATGCAGCCGGAATATGACGAGGAGCACTTCGCGCAGCTGACGGCCGAGCGGATCCAGACGCGGTATCACAAGGGATTCCCGCGGCGTGAATGGGTGAAGACGCGCCCTCGAAACGAGGCATTGGACTGCCGGGTCGGCGCGCTCGCGGCACTGCAGCTTCTGAATCCAGTATGGCCCGCGCTGTCGAGACGTGCGGCCAGGCGGGCCGCGCAGACCAGGGAACAGACCCAACCCATGCGGGAACCGCCAAGGCCTCCTGTGCTTCGACCCCGCCGGCGGAACTGGATAAACGCTTGGCGGTAGATGTCCGCACCGATGGGGTCACCCCTTCACTGCCGTTTCTGTGCGGGATCGGCGTCCGGAACGGCCCGGGTTGCTGCCGATCTGCCCATCCCTGCCGCTTGGATGTCGTCCTTCGTACCAATGACGACGTTGGTTGTACAATCCTGGAATCTGACCACTTCACGCTCGCGATTGCATCCCCATCCTCCCGGTTCTATGCGGCTCTGAGGCTTTCGCCGGTGATCTCGTACAAGGCGATGAGCGCTTCCTCAACCGTGGGGTAACACGGGAAGTTGAACTGGATTTGAGCCAGGGCGGGCAAGTAGAGGCCCGGGTGTGGACCGGCGAGACACGACTTGCCGCCATTCCCAGACCAAACTTCGCGGACGAACTTAAGGCCGGCAATCCCAGGATGGGAGATCTCGCCAACGCGAAGAATGTCGACGACCAGACGTCCCACACCGGTTTCAAAGATGTCTGAGACGATGGAAATGAGCGTCTTGTGCAGAGAATAGTCGGTCATGCTACCCTGGAGTTCGAGCACGACCGCCGACCGGCCGGCACTCCGCCAAGTTGCTTTCACGAACGTACCTCCTTTGCGGCTCTGTGATGCTGCAGGGATTTGAAGTTCCTCACGAAAGCTGCACGCGATGAGGAAAAAGAACCAACGGCGCCGGTCCCTTGCTGGACCCGCGCCGTTGTACCGCATCTCCTCGGCAGTGAATTAGCTCATTAGGCCTCCTGTGGTCGGCCTAGTGATGGGGCTGGCGGTGTGCGCCGTCGCCTTCGAGAATCGCGACATGGTAGTGCGTCGTCTCGCTTCCCTCGTGGACGAGCAGATCCGCCTTATGGGCGGGAACGGCCGCATGATGAGTGTGGTGGTCGAGCAGTTCATGAAAGCGCAGGGGGTCGTGCTCGATGATGAGGAGCAGATCACAGGAATCAACGTGGGCTGCGATCACGTCCTGATGACGCAAGTGTTCGATCAGCTCGTGAAAACGAGTGCGAGCGAATCCAGAGATTGCCTGGACTGTGCTCATGGTTCATTACCTCCCAGATTGCGAATCCCTTAGAGTGGTCTTGGTCCTTCCACAACCGGACCTCTGCTTGTGCTGCACGCGAAGGGCAGAAGGAATGACAAAAAGGAAATCGGCTCACCGTTGGCAGCGGTGAGCCGTGTGGGGCACAGCCTCTTGGGTTGTCAGTGGCGCCTCGGTCGTTTTGTCGTCGCCAAGCGTTTCTGAAGCGCAGCGTTCAGTTCATCGAGAGTCTCAAGAAGTCCCTTACCGGTCTTCGTTTCGGCAATTTGATCGGCGGCGATCAAGAATAGGAACGCGCTGTGCCCCGAGGCCGACCGACGAGATCGTTGCACTCGAGCCTTGTTTGTGGCCCGAGTTGTCGATTGTCCCTTGCCGTTGCGAGAAGTATGAGCCTTCGGGCGACTGGAGCGCGACTCTCGCATCTCGTGTCTCCTTTCCACGCCGTGCCATTGGGCAGGCTTCAAGATCCCAACATCAGAATGAGACCAACGGTCGCTTCCGTGCGACCGTTTGATTTGTGAGTCTCGACACATCAGTGGGGCAGGCGACGTGGCCCCGCACCCGTAGGAGTGCGGAGGTCATCGCGCCTGCCCCGATGTGCGTGATGGGAGCCTGTGGAATATCGATCGGAGCGCATGGCGGGCTCGGGTGGTTGGATGGACAGCGGAATTGAAAGGCGCATGTGCGCTACCTCTCCCAATACTGCGCTCTAGGCATCGTAGAAATCCTCGACGATCGCCTGGAGGATGTCGGTGTTTCGATGGTTCCCCCGGCCGGGGGGAAGTTCAAGTCGTGCGTACAGGTCGCGCAGGAGTTCAACATCGCTCGGGGGCGTTGCCGGCGACCGAAGACGTCGGTCGATGCCCCGCAAGATCGCGTTGGTGAGTTTCCGCAAATGGCGAGATGCAGGGTAATCAGGAAATTCGAACGGAGGCGGGCAACGGCCTTCTGCGCGATCCTGGCGAAAGCGGTCGAGCCGCTGCCGATATTCCTGGAAAGACTTGAGGATTGCCCGTCTTGAAGGATCGCGGGGTCCGAATTCTCCCAGGGCTTCAAAAGCAATTGGGATGAAGACCTGGAAGACGCGTTTGCCGTATCGCAACTCCTCGATATCGGCGAAGGGCGCCTGCATTGTGAAGGCGATGGTGTCGATCTGCAGGGTCTTGCTGGCGCGTCGATTCTCTCGTTCAAGAGGAGTATTGACCGCTCGGTTGAGTGCTTTGCGAAAGCCCTCGGCGGTCGGATGCGCTGTTCTGTGGACGTATCGTAGTCCAGCAGTTCGGACATCGGTCTCGACGTCCTCCAGCGTGTAACCGTGCTGGAAGGCCCGGGGCTTGAGCTTCCTATACCGCCTCGCGACCTTTCGGCAAATTGCGTCGAGTGACTGGTGAGCATCAGAGTTGTCCCGTTTGAGCCCCTCGAGAAATCGAGGTGTGATCCCGAGGGAACTGACTGCGTGCCCCATGGACCACCCGTCCTTTCAACTCCGGAAAGTACGTCGACATGGTGCGTTTCCTCAGGGTGTCACTATCGATGCATACGAACTCGGGCGAAAATGACGGAGGGTTCGTAACGATCTGTCAATGAACAGGCTACAGCACTATTAGGGGTAGATGAGTTCGCGTAAACCATTATAGCACCCTACTCCACCGAATCCCAGACACGGGCACTACAGGCGCGGGCACTACTCAACTTCTCACGATGGAGATCAGACGATGCACGCCGGAGCACGATCTGGACGATCCGAGTTGGCGGGATGTCGCTGTGGCTGCAATGGGTCTGACGAGGCATAGCCTTTCGCATCCAGGCTGCAGAGAATCCAGGTCCTGCCGGGCCTCGACGACCCGACGAAGAGGGATTGAGCGGCTGAATGGCTCGACGGGCGACCCTGACGCCCGTGTGGCCCACAACATATTGAAATGACTTGAGTTGTCTCGAGCCACCCGCCCTCATGCGACCGCGGTGCGGGGCGACACGGGGTCCCCTCGCGATCGCAACAGAGAGGTCGGTCAATCATGAGAACGAGCGGCAGGAGGCCACAGGTGGAGATCGCGAAGTTGCGGACGCTCACCACTAACGAGTTGCAGGCCCTTTATCGGAATCTCCTAGGCCAGGATGTCAGGATCCGTAACCGCGACTATCTCTTCAAACGTCTTGCCTTTCGCCTTCAGGAAATCATGCGATCCGAACAGGGCGCCCAAAGGAAACCTAGTAGCACCGGCGAGTAGCCCGCTTGGGGCAAGGCGATTAGTGATCTCCGCCATCATCACTGACATGAAGGCTTGACTCGGTAGCGATGTTGCATATGATCTCCGGTATGATGTTGCATGCAAATCCTCTCTGGCCCAGTTGGAGACCATCGGATGCAGGACTTTGACTTCGCGGCGCTGGTCAAGATTCTCCGGACGGCAAGGGGTCTCACGCAGGAGGACTTCGCGCGCGAACTAGACGTCACGCTGGGCACGATGAGCGGGTGGGAAAACGGGAAGCATCGCCCCGTCAAGGCCCAAAGAAACCGTCTTCTTGGTCTCGCCAGTGACATGAGAATCCAAGTTCCGCGGAAGGCCGAAGCCGACGAATCTCGTAACGGACATTCGGAGCCAATCGGGGGACAATAGCACATGAACAAATCGCCCTCGAAAGCGCGAGCGAGCGCCAACCCGGGGTCCATCGCAGACTCCCAAACGACAACGCCGAACGATGAACCGTGGCCCGGCTCTGTTGTTGAGGACGAGCAACCCACCGACAGGAGAAATGCCCCAGAGGAGACGTCCTTCAGTGCCTTCACACCGCAGACTATTGGCATCTATCTGGAGCGGTTCCACCTGCTGGTTCGGTCCCTCGCCGAAACCCGGGAGCACGAATCGGCACTTAGGAAGATAGAGGATGAACTACGCTGGGCTTCTATTCAGTCCGGCGCCGTGTCGGCGCGAGATAAGTATAGAGCTGCCCTGAGTGTGCTTTCCGATCTTCTGGCGCAGAGGTGGTCATGGCGTCTTCATGATCACAGGCTTGAACTTGCGCCACCGAATTTCACAGTACCTCCCAAGAGGCCCGAAGACGTCGCACACCAGAAGGGGGCGATCAGAGAGTCTATGCGCGCCGAGCGCATCGCGCAACTTCAAATTCCCTCCACTCGGCGCTTCTTAGATGAGATGGAGCGGCCTCGGCGGCGAGGTGGAATGGAGTACTCGATCCTCGATTTGGTTGCGCGCGGGGACGAACTTGCAAGAGACCTCAAATCGATCGTTCATCTGCAGGGCAACGATCGAGACATGGCCGTCCAGCGCGTTGTCCAACCCTATCTCCAACTCGTTGAAGGTGGTGAAGTCTGTGAGCATAGCGGTTTCAGGCTGATCGACATATGGCGGTATTTTCGCTACTCTTGGTCACTGCCGTACTTCTCGACCCCTGGCAGGAACCTATTCTATCTTGTCCGAGATGCCGCGCGTTTCCTCCACCCGATCATCGGGATCGCGGCGCTCGGAAACAGCATGATCCGGCTCGGGGATCGCGATCGCTGGATTGGTTGGAGTATTGACTCTCTCGAAGAGAGTCTTCTCCGACGCACGGGCGATCCGGAGTACCACCAATCATCAAAGAGACAACTTGCGGCCCGACTGTATGCCGAGGTCACCCGCGCAGTCGGCGAAATCGATTCGAAGGGGCTTGCGACTGCTAAGGAACTCGCGAATCCCACTGAGCGCGTCATCCAAGAGCTCCTTGAACGAGCTAGGTCCAGTGCACAGCAACGCGTCGCGAAACTGCAAGCTCATGAGAGAGACCTGAGAGAGGATCGCAGGTTACCCCGGCGTATGCGACCGCGCGATCCCGCCGAGACGATGAATGAATCGCCTGAGCAGGCATCAGACAAGAACCTGGCGGACCAAAGCCTTGAGGATCTTTACGCACAGAAGCGTGCTACGGAACTTGCAGAACTCCTTCGTGCCAAGATGGTGTTCCTGTCTTCGGGGGTGGAAGTGGACCCCGCTTCCTGTTTGGACCACCTCCTCTCCGCCGATGAGGGCAGGCGGGCAGTCAACGCCGCGATTAGAGCGATCAAGAAACAACACGTCGGCACCAGCATGATGGACATCATTATTTGTGGCGCAATTCCGCCTTACAGCCGCATCCTCGGCGGAAAGCTCGTCTGCATGCTCCTGGCCAGTTCCCAAGTGCGGCGTGACTACCATTGTCGCTACTCCGACTTTCCAAGCGAGATAGCCTCTAAGATGAAGCGCGAGTGGGTGGCCAGGCCTGCAGAACTTGTCTTCCTGGGGACCACAAGCCTCTATCACGTAGGGAGCAGCCAGTACAACCGAGTACGCATTCCGGCATCCATCATTGGCGGGACTGGTGAGATCCGATTCGAGAGGCTCGGAGAGACCCGAGGTTACGGTTCAGTTCATTTCAGCGATAGGACTCGGACTCTATTGGAGCACATCGTCAGCGAGGCGAGAGGTGCGACCCTCATCACACGCACCTTCGGGGAGGGGGTAAATCCCAAGCTCAGGCTGGTGCGAGAAGGAATTGGGCGCATCGGTTTGGATCAGGATCGTTTTCTTCAACATCGTTGCCGCCGCATTATCTACGGGGTTGCCCTTGCCCGCAACACGCGCGAATACCTGCAGGCCGAAGCGTCTGTTCCGGACTATTATCTGCCCTGCGATAGCGAAGCTTCTGCCAGGAATTGCACCCAGGTGATTTCCACGTACTGGGCCCGTCGTTGGCTGTCACAACGCATCGAGAACGAGGATGTCCTCGGGAGCATCGGCCTGTTTCGCCGGGATGAACTGAGGATGAGTGCAGTCGTTGATCGCAGACCTGGCGGGTCCTGCGACAGCGGTGATCAGGGGGCACGAATGGTCGAACCTGCGAGATCTACGGACGGCGATGCCTCAACGAGTTCTCTGAGGCCACCGCCTAGCGCGGGCCCGATTGGGGTCCGGTTCATTCAAATGTTGTACAATCACCGGAGCTGCTACGCGGATCGCCTCACGGGGGAGCAACTCGCGGCCATTCACGTTGAGACACCACTCGAGGCTTTTGTCATCGAGACGCTGCGTGGCGGGCGTGATGTCGTGCTGACTGGTAACCCCGGGGACGGGAAGACCCACCTGATCATGCGGCTGCTGCCCACGCTCGATGCGCTCGGGGTGGTGCACCACGCTGACGCAACCGCCGAGGAGTCGTACGACGCAATCGTCGATGCGTGGCAGCGTGCCCGGAAGCGAAAGAAGCCGTTCTGCCTCGCAATCAACGAGTGGCCCCTTCTCGAACTGATCCGGGATTGTGCAAACAAATTCACCTTGTTGAAGGAGGTGCGAGAGCAAGTCGAGCACGGCATCGTATATGACGATGGGACGGGGCCGTGTGACGGAAGCGTTGTCGTGATTGACCTCAATAATCGGAACCTGGTTGATGCGGTGGTATTCAAGCGGATCGTTACTACCCTTACCGACGAGCGCTTCTACCCTGAGTGCGTAAAGTGCCCGGCGCGCGAGACCTGCGATGTTCCGAAGGCGCGGCGTGCCTTGATGAGGGATCGAGTCCGAGAGCGATTGTTTGCGGTGCTAGAACTTGTGACGAAACGCGGCGAGCACTTGACGACACGAGATCTCCAGGGGTTCATTGCATACCTGATCAGCGGTGGCCGCAGCTGTGCGGAACTGATTCGGACGCAGGAGCCATCTCCTTACTATATGCTCGCGTTCGAAGGTGACAGCGACCTCTTTGATGCAGTTCGCGCGGCGTTCGATCCAGCGCGCGTTACGCACCCGAGGTATGACGAGGGGCTGTGGACCGGTACTCTCACCCCCGATGGCTGGTTGGAGGGGACCGCGGCGCCTGCTCCTCCGTTGGCGGCGCCTGGTGACCAGTTGGCCGCCATGCGCAGTGTCAAGCGGCGCTTCTTCTTCGAACATGTGGATGGAGCGCAACTCCTCGAACTTCTCCCGCAGGACGAACTCCGTTTTCTCGAGGCGCTGTCGACAGCGCCTATGCAGAGCGAACGCGTCGTCCGGGAACTGATCCGTCTTGTCAATCGGTTCTTCGATCCGCGCGATGACTTCGATGCGGCTCTTCGGCTATGGAGCCGGCATCGCTATGACGCTCGGTGGTCTCCGACCTATGTCTCTGTGCGCGCGGTGCCGATAGAAGCTTTCAGGCTCCAGGTCCCGCGCCTCTCGCCCACTACCCATGCTGCGCATGCCTATCAGCCGGACCACTTGCTACTCACCGCGCAGCAGGGGGAGAGGGTGGTCGCACGCCTAACGGTAGACCTGTCGCTCTATCGGACGTTGTTCGACGCGCAGCGGGGGCTGCCCGTGGCGCTGCGATCACCAGAGGTGCTCAAACGGCTGGACGTCTTCTTTAATGAGCTCGGGCGCGCGTTCCGGGCGCGACGCGAGATCGAGGACGTCCACATCAAGAATTTCGAGACGGGGGAAGACCTTCAATTCAAAGTCGATCGTCGTAACCGCCGGTATGCGATGTAGGGATCATGAAACTACACGACTATTTCAGGATGGGGGTTGTAGAGCCACTCGGCTATTCCCCGACCTCAGGGTCAATCAAGCCCGTTCATGTCGCAAATGGGCTCTGCCGAGCGGCCATTGGTGAGTATTACGACCCACGGCTGCTCAACCATGCGCTCAACCGATGGGCGAACCGGGGCGGGGAGGAGCGGCACTCCACCGAGGACCTCGTTACGGATGCAGCTGAGCGGCTCGGTGAATTAGCGCTGCCGGCACACCGGCACCAACTCAACGAGTTGCGCGAGCTCCTCCGGGGCGTACTCGGTGCCGATGGAGCCGTGTTCGACAAGAACGAAAACTGCTCGTACACACTGACGCATCGCGCACACGTTACTCGGGATCACAACGATCGTGGCGCAGGCACGTTCCTATATCACCTCCTTGCCATTGACCTGGGCCATGGTGAAAGCCCTGTGCTCCCGTTGCTTCGTGACTTGCTGAGTGATGATTCTGACGAGATTTCCGTTCTCTCGTTGCCCTTCATCGCCGATGAAGAGCCCATCGACTATAGCATTGATAGGGACGCTCAGCCGGAGGCACTAAAGGCAAAGGGGGGGGCAGACGGCGCCCGGGCGTTTAGATCGCCGATTGCACGCGAACTCCGGCTTGGGTTCGACGCGCTCGCGAGGTACGAGCGTATCCGTGGCAGTAAGCTGCACAGCCTGCGCAGTGTTGTGAGCTTTTGTGGTCTCGCGCTCTTCCTGCATATCGTGAACCGATCGCTGGACTACGAGGACGGTCGCAGCTTTCGAGGACGCAGGCCACCGCTCTTGCTTGACTTCATCCAGGGTGGCTGGTCGTCCATCGCTGTTGCAAGTCACGCGACGTACAATCTGGCGTGCAAGAGTATCGAGCGCATGGTAGGGCACGGCGTACGCGCGGCACTCGCAGAGGAGCACGGCGATCGTTGGACGACCCGGCAGGCCGAGCGGTTCATAGAAGATATAGAACTGCGCGGAAGCCCGAAGGTGCAGGATCGCAAGCGCAAGCATTTCCTCGAAGTGTTCCGGTCCTATGCCAGTGCGACGGGCGTCGCCGAGGCGTTCGGGCTCGCGGTGGTGGACGCGTTGCTTGAAGACATGTCGGGCACGCCCTTCGATTTCGCGCGTGCACTGGGCGTGCGTGGTGGGCTCCTGGCGCCACGTGGCCAGCGCGCAGTGAAAAAGCGTTACGCGCCCAGCCCTGAACTGCTCGAGGTACTGCTCGCCTCCACTATGGAGGCGGGTGAGGAGACTGAACTAGAGGAACTCAGCGGGCGCTGGTGGGAGCACTACGGCGTGCTCACAGGCGCACGCCAGGCGGACGCGGGCGAACTCGCGCGATGGTCGATCCTCGACGCGACGAAAGAAGACCTTGTCAGCAACGCGGGGGCTCTGCGGGCGACGCTGATCGACATCGGATATGCCCGTCGCTATGCAGACGGCGTAACGATAATCCGACTCGGGCGGGAGGATAGGTGATGTCGCAGATTGAGGAGACGACAGGGCAACTCATCGCGAGCGCCATCACTACACGGGCGACCCGTGGTGCCTTCGGGGTCCTTGTTCGAGACATGCCGAACTACGACGCGGGGGCGCTCCTATTCGGCCTCGGCGAATCACGCGGACATGGTATTGCGCTCCGGATCGCTATGCCCGGTCTAGCGGCCGCTCAGATTAGGGTTCTGCGGGAGGCGGCTCGGCGTGCGGGTTTTGATGACGAATCGTTTGTGACAACGGTCGAAGGCGCGGAGCGATGGCGGAATGATCCAACGGTTGATGACACCATTGTTGTGGTGACGGCACGCGAGATTCCCAAGCTCAACTCGCTGAATCGCTTCGAGACCCTGTCGGGCGCCGAGTTGTACAAGCAGACATGTCGCGAGGCGGTCGGAACTATTGGAGCGAACGAGGCGCAGCGGCAGCTCTGGAAGGCCTTTCAACATAAATCAGTGATGAAGGTTATCCCACTCGAGGGTCTGCTCGCGTACTATTCGGAGCTCAGAGCGTGCAAGGCGGGCGAGATTCCGACGCGCTCCCGCGACCTCTTGTACGTCATGGGCTTCCTCCCAGACCCCGATCTTTTCACGCAGCCAACGGCCGCGAAGATCGCGCAGCGCCTTCTGGAAAACCAGCGGGTTGTTGATCAAATCGAGGTACTTACGCGCACGGACCGCCAACGAATCTCGCGGGCTCTCGCTGCACTCGCCGGTATGCGTGGCAGCGAGGCGCTTCAGGATATCTATCAGAAAGTCATGGCCTTTTACCGAGAGCAGGACCCGGGGCGACTCAGGGAACTCACGTTGAGTGACGTGCAGCGCCTTCTGCGCGCTAAGCAGGAGCGTCCAAAGAACAGCAATGGGTCAGAACCTTTTGGAGGGGACGACGAACCGACACCGAAGGTGGAGTCGCGGCCCACGGTGCGTGCGCTGGATTTACTCCTTGCAGAAGATGAGGAGACTCTGGGCCAGCTAGCGGAGGTGGTTCACAGGTCGCTCGAAGCTGAGGGCGGGGAGGACGACGAGACAGATGCGCGGGATCCGCAGACCGGGGCGACGCTCGATATTCGCTCGGCCCACGCATTCCAGAAGGTTATAGAGCGCTACGTCGGATCCGATCGGTGGGGTGGTGTCATCGATTCACCAGCAACTTCGCTCGATGAGGCGCTCACCCTACTGGACAAGGCGGATTTCCGACCCTTCGATCCAAACGGGGAGGATTGGGCCCTCCGGCGCACACTCTTGCAGATGGTCGAGGACCTGGATCTCGACCCGGGGCTCGTGCGCGCGTTTGATGAGATGGTCGAGAGCCGGCGTCACCTCGCCGGTGACGTCAAACAGCTCCTTCTATACCCGCTCGTTCAAATCAACAGCTCGCGAGGGTACTTTGCGCAGGCAGAGCGTTTCCTTGCCACATATAAGCGCCTGATCGAGGGACTGAAACAATCGTACGAGGCCATTGCGGAAATTGCGCCAGAGGGCGTGGAGGTGCTGTGCTCGCAAGTCCTGGCGCTCGACACGATCGTGTTCAGGACCAATGCCGGGCTAAAGGCAATCCTGTCGCCACTCCATCCGCTGCACTTGTGGAAATACATCGAACTCTCCCGACAACTCAGACTCCAGGCAGGAGAGCTGTCCGAGCGGGAGAAGGTACTGCTGCGCTCGCGCGTCGATGAGCTGCCGAACTTCGTTACCACGGTCTATGTGAGTAACTACATCACTGGCGGTGGTGCGCGGGTCCTGCCGGAGGCCGGCGTGCGCGGCGGACTCCCGTTCTACGAGGAGCTTGCGCACCAGTACGCTGGTCGCGACGGGATTCGGGAGCTGACTCGTCTGCTCGAGAAGTTCTGCGTTCTCTATCCGCATGCGCGTATGGGGCTTCGCGTCGTGTTCATCGACCCGCCTGATGTCGATTTCCTCTTGCGCGAACTTGTCAAGGTGACCGAGCGGGCCGGAGGCGAGATCGAGGGCGTTCACGTGCGGTTGTTCTTCACGCGGCGGCAGGACGCTTCCGTCTCGGCGCTTGGCGGCGGTGCCGAGGACGAAGAGGGCGCCGAGCGCTTTCGGGGTGTCGGGACTTTGAACCGATTCACTCTCGAAGTGCATGATCGCCCCATCTCGCCCTCAGCGCTCGCGGAGGAACTGCAAAGCCACCCCGCGCATGTGATAGTTCACTTCGATCCCTCCTCGGCGAAAACACACAGGTTCGCGCGGGCCCCATCACTGACGGTTCACCCGCTGTGCCTACCGATGCAGTTTAGCTATGACCGGATCACGAAAGCCGTGCGCGTCGTTCCGGCCGCTGATGGTGGCATCTTCGCGGATCACAACGATCTGAGGAACCGCCTCAGCCACCACCTCACCGGCTCCTTCTTCGGCGTGACAGCGGAGCTCCAGGCAGAACAGCGGGATCTCGCGAAACTTGCGGAGGGCTGCACGTGGCTGGTGGTCGCGGACCGAGCACAGGAGGGTGCGCTGTCATTCGGCGTGCCCCGGGTCTCATTGCAGCGGTGCGGCAAACGCGACCTTGCCGTGTACGCGACCGGGCTCGAGAAGTTTGTCGGTGAATTCGACCGGCAGTTGCGGCGCTGCAACTACACGCCGACCAGACCGGCAGTTGAACGACTGATCGACGACCTCGGGACTCTGCTCTCCGATGGACTCCTTGCGCTCGTCGCGCAGGGAACTGGCGGGCCAGCGCTCGATCAACGCCGTACTCAGGGGTTGGTTGGGACCCTGGTAACGTCGGCTTGGTATCGAGGCAAATACTCGCGCTCGCTGCTGGTCAGTATCGATAGCCCGGATGCGCGTCGCTGGCTCGAACTCGCCGAAGATGCGTCTCGCGCGGATCTGTTTGGCATCGTCGACGAGCCGGATGGCACGGTGACCGTCGATCTAATTGAAGTCAAGACTTTCCAACATCCGGAGCAAGCCTTCCGTATCTCCGGCGGTGAGATCTCAGGGGATGCAATCAACCAGATTCTCAACACGGCGCGCATTGTCGACGAGATTTTCGAACTCGACCCGGAGCGCCAGCGGCTGGTCGCGCCGCAACGCCGCGAGATCCTCCGCCAGCAACTCTTCCGCGAATGTTTCTTCGAAGGTCGGAGTGATGCAGACAAGCAATATTGGAGTTGCCGGCTAAACGAGGTCTTCGCGCTTGACGTGAAGGTTCGGATCCGGCTCTCCTTGGTCGTTGTAGGGCTTACACAGGCCCGCCCCTCGGCGGAGCGATCCTACAAGGCCAGCGGCAGGGATGTCCGTCTTATCGAACTCACAGAGGAGGAGGTCCGGCGGCATGTAAGCGATGCGTCGCCGGATGCTGGCGGTGGACCGAGCAAGCCCCGCCTCGGCGGCGATCGAAGGCCCCCAGTCGCTCCTTCGCCTGGTGCGGACGCCGCGTCGGGCGACGAGGAGACCGGATCCGGGCTTGCCACCGCGCAGTCGGATGGCGGGGCGGATACGCTGGAACCTGCTCCTTCGCGATCATACGCGGGTGCGCCGATTGATGCCGGTGTCGCCGACGCTGACGAGCGCACACTGATTGCGAAACAAGCCGTCGAACTCAAGCGCATCCTCCGCGACCACAACATTGGCGTGCAAGAGCTCGAGGCCGAGAATGCCCAGATCGGTCCGAGCGTTATCCGCTTCCGGGTACGCCTCAAGCCGGGAGCTAAGGTCGCGACTCTCCGATCGCGAGCAGAGGACATCGGTCGCGAACTCGCCTGTCGCACGACGCCTTTCATAGACAATATTGCCGGCGAGCACTACGTCGGCATAGACCTTGAACGGCCGAGGCGGCAAACGGTCGCGCTTCTGCCGGCGATCGAAGAGTTGCCAGTCCCGTCCGGGCTTGCCTTACCCGTGGCCGGGGGCGTGACGCCGGACGGGACGCACGTACAACTCGACCTGGTGCAACTCCCACACCTGTTGGTGGCTGGCTCCACAATGTCTGGCAAAACTGTGTTCTTGCATGCAGTGGTCCTGAGCCTGATCGGCAAGTTGCCTCCAGAGCGCCTGGAATTACTCATCGTCGATCCGAAGGCGACGGACTTCGTGCACTACAACGGGCTGCCGTATCTTCGTGGCAATCGCGTGTTCACGGAAGCCGAAGACGCCATCGAACAGTTGCGGTCCCTGACGGGGGACGAATTGCGCACACGTACCGCAACTTTGCAGAAGGCGCGTTGCCCGAACCTCTCGGAATACAACACCGCGAACCCGACCTCCGCGTTGAAGCCGATCGTCGTTGTGATTGACGAGTACGCTGATCTGATCGCAGTGCTCTCGAAGAAGGAACGAACTGACTTCGAACGCGAGGTTAGCCGCCTTGCCCAGCGAGCACGATCCGTCGGCATTCACCTGGTCCTCGCGACTCAACGCCCGACGGCGGATATCGTTACCGGACTACTAAAGGCCAACATGCCATGCCGGATTTCATTTCGACTCCCACAGCGTGTCGACTCCCAGACGATTCTCGATCAATCGGGGGCCGAAAACCTCTTCGGGCGGGGCGATATGCTTCTACTCCAGTACGACCGGCTTACCCGCTTGCAGGGCTACTACATGCCAGTAAACGAGATAGCGGAGTTCCTCGCTCTTCGTGTCCGGAACTCTGGCATTGCTCCGAAGGCATCGGGCGGAGGCCGCAATGCCTGAAAAGCCAAGATCCATATTGGCGGTGACGGGCTCGCTGCGGCCGTACATCTTCGACCTACCACACCTGTTGTCCTTGCCGGATGGTTTCGAGTTCCGGTTCCGCTACCGGTACAGCTGGGTCGAACGGGAACTCCTGGATGCGCTGGCCCGCGATACTGCCTCGTTCATTGGGCGCGAGGCAATCGTCCTGTTCCACTCCCAGGAGAGCCGTCACATCATTCCGATTCGGAAGGGCACGATCCTCGGTCTGGAGAAACTGGGTCCAATGCTCCTCCTCAGGTTCCGCGTCGGGGCGTTCGCCATGATCGATCTCGATCTGGCGAACTACATGTATCCGCGGACGGCGGAGGAAGCGCCTACTCCAGCTGCCGCGGCGGCTGCGGAAACGCTTTCCGCACGTGCCCGAAACCTCCTTGGACCCGTTGATGGCCATGATGACTATGACTTGTCCCAGTCATTGCCACCAGAATGGTATCTCCGAGAGTCTGTCGGTCTATCTGACGCAAACGACTGGGACCAGGGCGATGTCACTGAGGCTTGGGCGAGGGTGGTCGCCGTACTGCACCGGGACCCCAATCTGTTCGGCATTCCGTTCTTCTACCTGCTCGGGTTCCGTACTGAGACAGGCCACACCGTCAAGCCTCGTGCGATCGAGAATCGCTTCAGTCTCAGTCGTGAACGGATACACGGCTTTTCGTTGCAGGAACAGGAACGCTACCGCATGCGTGTGCTGGAATGGTGCGAGCGCCCGAAGACTTCTTCGCCGAATCCGCGGGTACGACTCAACTGCGATTTCCAACAGGAACACTTGGCTCTTGAAGGGGCATCGAACCTAATCGTAGGCCGGTATGACGTAGTCGAGTTCACCTTCGCGGCGCAGAAACCCGGGTACAGCGAGGTAGCGGTACGTGCCGACAGCCTTGACAAGGAGGACGAAGCGAAGACAAGTGCTGTCGGGATTCCGACCTCGGCCGAGGCAAGTGTTCCGGAGCCGGCTTGGGCGGGTTGGCCGACTATCTTCGCCGCGCGAGTACCTGTAGTTGTGAGGTCGAAGCCGAGCAAGTTCATCACGGCGGTGCTTGTCAGCGCGATAGGCTTGGTCCTCTATATCTGGGTGGCACCAAAGATCGGTCCCGGTCATCCGACGTGGCAGAGTTTCCTCCAGGTGGGGGCGCTAGCGATTCTGGTCTTTGGCTACCGGGCGCTCGAAGGTCATCTTGAGCGCTTCCTCAAACTCGGAGGAGGGCTTAGCAAGTTGCGGGGCGGCCCCAAAGAATGGGCGAAACGCGGCGATGACTGACGTTTCCAAGGAAAGAGAACTCAGGCCTACTTGATATGCTGGAGTTTCTAGGAGGCGCCGACATCATGGGAGCCCTGAAAAGGGACGAACTACGTGAGACCCTAGTCTCACTGAGAAGGCAGCTTGTGCAGGCGTTTCGCCCTGATACTGCGGCGCAGGGCTTCCCCGGCCAAGTGCCGAGCTCAGGCCATTGCGCCGCGGTCGCCACAATCGTTCATGAACTCCTCGGAGGTGAGATTATCAGTACGCTGGTTGCGGGCCACAGCCACTGGCTGAACAGAGTAAGAATTGACGACCGGCCCCTCGACATCGACCTGACCGGCGACCAGTTTGGCCGACCCGCACTTCAAGTCGAAGAGGCTGGCCAGCTATATTCCGATGTTCGCGTGCGGGAAACGGCCGAACTTGCCGAGGAGACACTTCGGCGAGCGCTTCTCCTAGCGGAGCGGGCCAAACTCCTAGATGCCGCCCGAGGGATCGAAGCGACGTTGATGCGTCGGTCCGGGACGCAAGGCTCCCCATGACCTTGCAGGATTGGAGGGTAGTGCCATGGGAGCTCAGAATCAATCAACGTGCGGACGCATGACGGTGTGGTTGTTGGATGTGATATGAGATATGAGATAGTCGCGGTCACACGTAGGTTCGTTTGATGAGGTGAAAGCGTTGGCCCCGGGCACGAGCCACTGGAACACGCAGAACCAAGCCCCAGAGAGGTCATCCACGTCCATCGGGTTCACGACGCCGACAACACCCAATCCCATACCGATACGGACTCCCGGTTCGTTGAGTAGGGAATGCTCTGCCTGGCTTGGTTCTCGACCTTTGCCGAGTGGCCCTTCCGAGCTACTCGACCACCCGGGGCGTCTGAGTCCCGCGGGGCGGACTTGGTGCCCGACGCGGCCGCGGTTCGGCGCTCACAACTCGCTCGGTGGCCAACCGGCGCGTCACGGCGCAGACGTTCCCGGGCTCGAACGCCCCTTTGGCACTAGGGTGATCTCGACCATCTGTTCGCGGTACGCGGCTGCGGTCGCGCCGTGGTGGCCGGCCATGGAGACATGGACGATCCGGAACCAGACCTCCGGTTCGGCCATTTCCGGGCGCTGGTTCTGAGGAGGGTTACGTTTGGGGAACCAAACGTCCAAGCCGCGAGCGTACGCGGCCGGTAGCGGGTTGACGGAGCCTTGGTGGTGAAGGCCATCGGGGCTCTCGTTGCGCGCACGGGTGCGCGGGTTTGCGAGGCCACCCGTAGGGCGGACTCTCTAGTTTGAAACCGTTGCGACAGTGACCGGAACCAACCCTGCGAATCGGCGTCGGCAAGGGGCCAAACTCTCTCGTTCTCCCGCTTCTCCCTTGAAGTGGTGAACGACCCGGTTGGGTCTGGGGTACCAGAAGCAACCGTTTACGAACTGGCGGGGCCTGGAATCGACGTATCTGCATTCGGACCAATCGGGTCGGGGTTTTCGGGAGCCACAGTGTTGGGGGGTAATCTTCATGACCGCAGAGGGTGCCTTTTCGTGGCCGCTGGCACTGAGAGAGCGTGCTCATGGCGGCTAGAGATATCGGTCCCTTGACGGGGCACATCGCGCACACGAGAATCGTCCGCGGTGATGCATGGCAAAGATCCATTCTGTTGGAGGAGTACATGCTTTGGAACCGTAGCCGAAAAACCTACTGGACTTGGCTCACCGTTGCGCTCGGGATCGTATCGGTCTTCGGGCTTGCAGGCGGGTACTCCTGGCTTCGACTTCCTCAATCGCACATCCGTGAGTACCTCGTTCCTACGATTTGGCTCGCGCTTCTCCTTGCTCCGATATTCAAGAAGATCCAATTCTCCGGAAGTGGCCTATCGCTTGAAACACCGGAGGATCTCTGGCAGGTCAAGGAGCATGCAGTTCCTCGTTGTGCCCGTACGTCTTCGCTCATGTACCACCTGTTTTGGCTGGGCAATGACCTCGCTTCGCTGCGCTTTCAGTTGTTGGTCGAGAACATAGTACCGGAGGAGAGACGGGAGCTCCTTCTCTGGCAGGGGAAACAGATCAGCAGCCATCTGGCGAACTTCGCGCAGCAACTTAAGCGCGTGCCTCTGATGGACGCGCTGCGCGACATGAAGGACTGGCCGTGGGAGACGTTCAACCGCATCACGGGAGAGATGGCCAAGGATATGTCGGCTGATGAGCGCCACGAACTGGCCAAGGAAATCCTCAAGGCGCAGTATGTTCTCGCCTCCGCGTTCCAGCTCATCCGCATTCAGGGTGAAGTACTAGAGCCAAAACCTGCGGAGTAGGGGCCGGCCGTTCCAGGAATCCCATCCACCCTTGTACGCTTGAAGTTAGCGTTACGGCTTAGCAGCGCCACCTTCGTGCTGCTTCTGATCCTAGGTCCGTAGTCCGCGAAAACTCCATCGCGGCGTCTTTCGAGCCAATCCAGGTTCTCCCGAGCCGGACGTCGTGTCACGGAGGCCACCGACGAAAGTGGCCGGCGCTCCGCGGTACTTTCATTGCCTGTCGCGGGATCTGTGTCAGTCCAGTATACTCGGTACGCGGTTGAAATCTCTCATGGGCCATCGTCGAGGGTCCGGTTCAACTGAGAAAGGCATCTCGACGTTAGCCGGAAAGCTCGGTTCCATCCTGTCTCAGATGAGGGCAAGATCATAGCGATGTGGATTGAGATGCCGACCGCCTACTCGCTGAACTAGGGTGAGAAGCCAAGCGGATCGGAGTGAGTAGTGCTGTGGTTGATTGGAGTGGGAGCCTTCTGGATTGCTTGGAGCGTGATCAACGCACTAATAGCCCAGGAAAAGAACCGCGATGCCGGGGCTATTCTCGCGTTCTCTCTCGTCTTGTCGCCATTACTTGTGTGCATTTACATCTGCGCAGTTGGGCCCAGAGAACCTCTCTACTATGGGCCCAAAGAGCCTCTCGAGAAAGGCAGGTATGAATACGATTCAGGCTTTCAGGCATGGCGGAAACGGATGGGGCGATACCGAGAAAGCGGCGACTCGAATGATGACAAGTTAGATCCGTAGTCCGCGGGAACTCCATCTCACGACAGCCGGGCGCGTCCGGAGATGCAGTGGTAGATCCTTCGGTCCACAGGGCCACAGGGTACCAGGCGGGGCGTCGTAGTCGACGCTGACTGAGAAGGGCCCGATGCAGTTACCGCCCGAATCGCGCTCACTGAGGCGCTGAAGACCGGACCACCCTCCCATAACCGATTCCGGAAAGGTCTGGACGCAGCCATATCCAGGGCCTAACATGCTACCGCGCCGCAGGCCATCTAACGATGCAGACAGTTCGGATCTCCTGTAACCAAGGGGGTGATGCCAAGATGCGGCCGCAGGCAAACAATCATCTTCCGTTCTACGACGACAGAACTGCCGGCGCTTTCAATCACGGGGAACAGAGTCCCGGCACCTGCCCCGAACAGGCACATTCAGACTACCCGGCCCAGATCCAAAACGTTAGGCCGGGCAAGGAAGACCTGTGATTCTCTTCCTCCTGCTTGTCCTCCTTGGGGCAACCGCTGTTTTCCTATTCGTCTGTCTTCACCTCCGTCCTCTGAATTCGGCGGAACTTGCGACTCTAGCAGCCAAGCGTCGTACCAAGGCCATAGGATCCTATTACTCATTCTCACACGGACACGTTTCTCCGAGTCTTGAGTTCAAGAAACGTATGGCCGCAACCGGCAAGTTCTACACAATGAAAGAGCCCTTGAATGTCTTCCCATCCCTGGCAGCTGCCTTACTCAAGTTCAAAAAGCATGAGTGGGTAATAATCGCCTTCGAGCGCGACCAGGTGGTGTCTCGCATTTGGACCAATAGGGGAGACGACAATACTCAGGTTGTCTTTGGCCTTGGCATAGATCAGATATCCAGCACGGCGCGTAACCTGGAGTACTCCTCCATCCTTGTTTTCCATAACCACCCCAATAGCGATCCGAGCCGCTATTCGACCCGCAACCCTAGTCAAGTCGACAAAGAGCAGTCACTGGAAAGGGGGAGCCGTCTGATGGATTCTGGCGTGAGTCTGGTCGAGTTTGTCTGCGAGCGGGGCTCCCACCACGAGTACCGCCGTTGCATTTCCAATCGTCTTCTTCCCCTCTCCGATTTCGCAGACACATTGAGCAAGTCCAATGGCCAAAGCCGCGGTACTAATCTGGGTCTTCACTGGGAGCGACTGTTTTCGTGAAGAACCTATCCCCCAGGGCTAACGCGCTCGTGAACCTGACGAGCCCATCCCCTCACGGTACTGGCGGGGTGCCGGCGCCGGTCCGGCCAGTTCTCGCAGGTCACGGGCGCGTTGGCCGACAGATGACTGGAGAGATCGGGTGACCCGTCGACGTTCGACCAGTCCAGGAGGAGCTATTGCGGCCATCCTGATCCTTGTCTTGCTGATTGCGGCGCTCATCAAGATTCTCCCCTACCTCCTCGTGGGCGCTGTTGTAGCCATCGTGGCTGTATACGGCATCAAGTCATTACGCGAATCCAAGGCTAGAAGGACCACGATCGCGTCCATGGAAAGCCGCAAGAATGCCCTTCAGATGAAGTACGCTGATCCAGAGATTGTGGAGCGGCTTTTGCGCGGTTCTGTCTGGATAGGCCAAACCGTCGAGCAGGTGCAAGACGCGCTTGGTGCCCCGGCCGCAGTAGACAGGAAGTGTTCGAAGGAAGTAACGCGAGAGATTTGGAAATATGGACGTCTCGGCAGAAACCAATATGCGGTCCGTCTCACAATTGAAAGGGGTCAGGTTGTTGGTTGGGATTCGAAAGGATAGCCGGAGCAACGGCATTATGGGGTTGCGGTCTTCGTCCAACACTGTCATGAACCTGCCAGCGGCATGCGTCACGGCTTTGGCTCCAACCGTTCTAGGGCAGCGGCGTCCGGTGTGGCCAAAGCCGCGCCGCCTTGCCGCTGCGAACCAACGCAACGTCAGGGGGTCTTGAATGGGATCCCACGGCTGCAACGCTCTGACATGGGTCCAGGGGTTCTCGACCCTCTTGATCGGGGCGATAGCCGTTTACATCGCCTGGCGGCAGCACAAGACAGCCGAAGACACCCTCCGCATGAACCTGTCCGAGAAACGGTTTTCCGTCTACGCCGCGATCAGGGACCTCTTGAGTCTAATGGTCACGCACGCGGACGTGACGCAGGACCAACTGTTTGATTTCCTGCGCCGTACCAACGAGGCGCCATTCCTCTTCGAAGCGGACGTGACCGCCTATGCCGAGGTTCTCTATCAGAGGGCTCTGCGCCTGCGGATTCTGAACATGCGACTTCAGGAAGAGCGCCTGCCAGTCGGTGACGAACGTTCATCCGTCTCCCAAGAAGAGGCAGACCTTCTGAAGTGGGCCAGCGAGCAGCTCACGCCCTTGCGAGTCCTGTTCGATCCGTACTTGGCGTTTCGGTGAAGATGCGCCGGTTTGGAGGCAAACGTGCTCCCTGACTCCCTCATGAACCAGCCGACCCGGTCTGTCAGGGCCCTGGCAGCGGTGCCAGGAACGAGGAATCATTGCCTCGGGTTGTCAAGGCAGGGCGTGCTTCGGCCCTCGGGTTACGAGAACGTTTGCCGGATTCAGAGATACGCGGGAGGACTGAGCCATGAGTGATTCTCGGATAGAGATCCTGGACGCCGGCATCCGCATCCGAGATCTTGAGATACCTAAGCAGGACATCGCTGACTACCTGCGGGCAATCCCCGAGCCAGAACGAGAGGCGGCGCTGAGTCGGGCCATAGAGGTGGGCATCTTCTGTTTAGAGCGAGCCCGTGTTGGGCAGGATCTCGATTTTGTCAGACAACAGATCACGCTCCTCTTGACGAATGTCGAGATCGCCGTCGGGAGGATCCCCGATGAGACGCAGAAGCAGCTTGCGCAGAAGATTGGCACGGCAGAGGGGCAAGTCCTCGCCCCAGTCCAGACCCTTGTCAGTGAGGTTTCTCGCGCAGCCAAGGAGAAGATCGAGGAGGTTCGCAAGCTCCTTGAGCAGGAGATCGATCCGTCCAAGGACACATCGGTAATCGGAAAGAGCCTAAAGGCCCTACGGGATCTCCTCGATCCCAAGCGCTCAGATTCAATCCAGGGCTCACTGGATACCGCGATCTCGATGGTGACCAGAGAGGACGGTCCCCTCGCCAAGGCAGTCAAGGCGGTCGTGGCTGAAGCAGTCAAGCCTCTCGCTGATCGTGTGGACGCGCTCAGCTCCGTAGTCACGGGCCAAGATGCGGCGGCCGAGGCCCTCGCCCAGACAACCGAGAAGGGGTCTACCTACGAGGATGACGTTGTTCTCGCTTTGCAGACATGGGGTCAATCGATCGGGGCAGAGGTACACCACGTCGGCTCGGACAACCAGCCCGGCGACACATTAGTCCTTGTCGATGAGACGCGCTCTGGGGGCGTGAAGCTGATCATCGTTGTCGAGGTCCGGGACCGACAGAATCCGCTAGGCCGCAAAGCGATCTCAGAGGCTCTGAGCGAGGCGATGTCCCGACGGGGCGCGTCGGCGGCGATCTATGTGAGCCGAGGCCGTGAGGGTCTCGCCCGGGAGATCGGCGAGTGGGCCGAAGGTGCTGTTACGAAGGGGCCCTGGATCGCCTGCACACACGAGCATCTGATTACCGCAATTCGGTTCCTCCTAGTTCAAGAGCGGATCCGGACACTCCGGGCCGCTATGCCAGAGGTCGACGCCTCTTCGATCGAGACGCAACTCCAGACGGTTCGTACCACGCTCAGTCGTGTCACCACGATCAGCAAGAAGGTGACCGATGTTCGAGCGAGTGCCCAGGGTATCCAAGACGAGGCAGAGTGCATTCGGACGGAGATCCGCGCAGCACTCGCGGAAATCGAGGAGACTCTTCGTAGGGGCGGAAACTCGACAAACGGGTTGAGGGACTCAGCCGCATGAAGGGTGGACGCAGAAGCAATTGCATCGTCCTCCGTGTGCACCCGGCCAACTACTGCCCGCGTTGGTCGGTCGCCGCGGAAGCCCCTGTTCAGGTTTGGAGACGCTGCGCTGCGACGTCCGCCGCTGAGGCATGCGTTAGGTGTTGTCCAAGGGGGATACTCAATGCACATTGAAACATCGCTAGACGGCATCGTCGATCAAGTCACTCGCTGGTGCGCTACGGCCGATGTCGTCCTCCTCTCCGGCGAGGTGCCGGACCAAGGTCCGCGTCAGATCATTAAGGTGGTATCCAGTGTAGACAAGTTCTTTGAGGTTCTAGAGGGGGCCTCACGCCTTCGACCGAGCGTAGCTACCATCCAATTCGAAAGACTCGGCGAAGAGGTTTTCCAAGACGCCTTGGCTGATAACGAGGCGGATCCTGATGACGCTACGGAGTCTGATCTCGAAGAGTATCGAGAGGCCATTGGCCACCTACTCTGGGTCAACGTAACGATTCTGACCGAGAACCCTCAACTAATCCTCGACTGGAGCGAGCAAGCTCCATGGGCAGACCCGTTTCTAAACGAAGATGCTGTGGCCGAGGATGATCTTGAATCTGAGGAAGAATCCACTTCGGAGGAACCGGAGCACGAAGAGCACGTGCGGGCATTCGCCAACGAACTTGCCGAGTCTGCCGATTTCGCCCTTGCCAAGAACAACGAACAAAGGACCTATGTGGCTAAGAAGGTGCTCTCTGGTCGGGCTCATGCGGAGGGCGTTGAGTTATCCGAGGTTCTGCCTCAGGCTACAGCCATATATGAAGTCGAGGTCAAACCTCGAAACGAATCTTCACTGATTCAGCGAGCCCAGTCTCTCCGGAGGGAAGGCTTCACGATCGCCCAGATAAGTGAGAAACTAGCTGTACCTGCGAAGAGACTCCATGGGCTTCTGCGTGGTCATTGACATGCGGATACCAAACTTCGCATTTGACCTGTCAGCCCCAGCCGTCACGGCCTTGGCGTGGTCCCTCGGGTGCAGCGGTGTTCGCAGCGGCCAAAGCCGCGCCGCCTTGCCGCCGCAGGTCATCGCGACGTTGGTTTGCATATCCTATCGCGGATACGAGATCTCGTTGGAGGAACTGTCATGACTCTTCCCAAAGCTCCAGTGAAGATTCTGGCACTGATCGTCGTTCTAGCCATTTCCGGTTGCGCGGCTCCCGTGTCCATGACGACCATTGCTCGGTCCACTCATCAGCCAATCGCCGTCGTGCTTGACAGTGTTCAGGTGATCGGCGTCGCGAGTATCCGATCTGCACTCACTCCCGGAAGTGAGCTGGGTGGACACTACGACGGCCTCCTGCACATTCGTAAGGAGACGTATTTTGCCCAGGGAGTCATCTCTGATGCAATGGAGTCCGCCTATAAGAGAACTGTGGAAGAGGAGCTCCGAACTGCCGGCTACCCCACACCGAAATCCGCTGGTACCTCTGTCTTTGGAGAAGAAGCGGACGAGTCATGGAAGGCACAGTTCCTGGTCGGCGGGACAATTACTCAGGCTCACCTCGACACCTACGCCCCGCTTGCAGGGAACAAGACGGAGGCGTCATGCACTGTTCGCTGGGAGGTTCTCGATCGGCGCAGTCGACAAGTCGTTTACACCGCAACCACGTCCGGCTCTGCCCTAAGCCCTGGAGTCAATGCCGACGCGTTATCGGGTGCCCTACGGAGTAGTTTTCGCGAGGTGTTGGCTGATCCGCATCTCGTGGCAGCAGTTAGCTCCAGAAGCGTCACGCCACCAACGGGGGCCGAGCACGCCACAAAGATCACGATCACCCCAGTAGATGCAGCGGTCACTCCCCTTAACACCGAGGATCTCGTCCGCATCACAGCTCCTTGCGTTGTCGCAATTAGGTCGTCAAGAGGGCATGGCAGTGGACTCGCGTTGGATCCTGCGGGGATCATTCTGACCAGCTACCACGTGGTAGAGGGCGACGCTGCACTTTCAGTGATGCTCTACGATGGATCTGAGCGGAACGCGCAGGTGATCGCCGTGGCCGCGGAATCAGATGTGGCTATCCTTAAGGTCGAGGGCGCGATCGACGGATGCGGCGGGCTTTCTCTCCGGCTCGACAGTGGCGCAGACGTCGGCGAGGATGTGATCGCCGTAGGCGCACCACTGAGCCTTGCTCTCTCACATACTGTGAGCAAGGGCATTGTGAGCGCTCTTCGATCTGTCGAGGGACGCCACCTTATCCAGACGGACGTTGCCGTCAATCCCGGCAATAGTGGAGGACCCCTAATTGACTCACGCGGTCGAGTGATCGGGATCGTCTCGATGAAGTTGTCCGCTTCGGGTATTGAGGGGCTTGGGTTCGCGATACCAATTGGCGAAGCATTGACAGCCCTTGGAGTGACGGTTCAAACGCCGCAGTCGAACGCTCGGTAAGAGGTCGATATCCAAGGAATTAGGAGGTCGCAATGCAAGACATAGCCTTGGTAGCGGCAGTCATCACCTGGTTCGCATGGTCCGGGGTCAATGCGGCGATCGCCGATCAGAAGGGGCGCAGCGGCATCTTGGTATTCTTGCTCTCGTTTTTCCTGTCCCCATGGATTGGCTGGGCCTACATCGTCGCCGTCCCCGTGAAGCCATCGAAATCGAAGGCCCCAGAGGCCCAAGGTTAGGATGCCGTCGATGACTACGCCCGAATCGCAGGAAGTCGCTTGCCCCAAGTGCGGATCTACGCAGATACATGCCGGCGCCCAGGGATGGACCCCTCGCGGCGGCATGCTCCAATCCGGCAAGGTCCAGATTACTTGCCTCAAGTGCGGTCACAAGTTCCTTCCTGGGGGCAAGTCTGCGCCGGACCAGACGTTGGCCATCATTGTTCTCGCGATAATTGGCGCGATCGTCTTTGCGCTATTCCTCATGAACATGTAAATGCGCGCTATCCTTCTGGCTCGAATCTCCCAGGACGAGGGTGACGATGGCCGCCAGCTCCGCCGGAATGGCCTGGTAGGGTCGAGGACTGGCGCGGTGAGCTGCCGGCAACGTCGCTCGCCCGGGCAGTCCTGGATGGCGCCAAGCCGTCCGACTTGCTCCGGCTTCGCCGGGCAGGATAGACTCGTTCCGCGATCAAACTAGACTGTGAGCCGAGCGCGTGTGCGAAGAAGCACGAGACCGGCGGGAGATGCTTGAGATAGGAGGGCCGCATGAAGATCGTTCGTACTCTATCCTTGGGTATGCTGCTCCTTGTGGCATGTGCCGCACAGCCGAAGGATCCCCTCTATCAGGGGAAGACCGTGTCTCAGTGGGTTCGGCAGCTTCAAGATACTGACATGAACACCAGCCTGACCGCAGCCCACGCTCTTCAGCAAATCGGCACTGACGGTATCCCCTTCCTGGTCAAAGACCTGGGCAAGCCCGCGAGGGGTCTGGGAAGCGCGAGTTCGATTCTTGCCGTCATGGGAGCGGACTCAATTGCGGCCTACCTTGTCGTTTCCGAAGTATCGAGGGTTGTCGCATCTAGAAACCGTGATACTCGCAAAGATGCGATCTTCATTCTCGGCCAGATTGCCGGTCCGATTCAGCTGGAAGGGAAGAGGAATCATTCGAGTATGGTGGCGATGCTTCTGCGATCGGCATCCGACCAATGCAGGGCCAGCCTCATGCAGGGAACCAAGGACAAGGATGCCTTTCTGGCAACCTTGTCGACCCAATACCTTGCCCACGCAGACAGTGTAGGCGCGGGAATGTTCCTGAGCCCGGCACCAACTAGGAAGCGACGCTGAGGTGTCGCTCCCATAAATCCCGTCCGTCTTGGCCTGCTTGCGGTTAGACGAGCATCTCGGTAGCGTCGCCATCTGCGGGGGGGGGGGCTTGACATGGTCTCGTTCCAAGATTTATCGCGGTGAACGCACCGCGCCACGACATATCACCAGACAGCGGCCCGGCCGCAAAGCGGAAGGCGTTGTGGGTGTTGCTCCGGCAACCGTCCATGACGCCTGATTCGTTCCCACCTGCCGGAATGCAACTCCCTCCAGGCTGAGCTGCACGCTGGGTCACCGGAGGAAGCATGGACTTCCTGGACGACGCCGAGGACATGGCGCACGCGGAGCGGCCCTGCCAGTGGCGGCAGTGCCCTACATCGCAGGACACCATGCTCGGCCCCAAGGCTCCTCATCCCTTTGCGACGTTGCACTTGAAGCGGTGCAGCCCCCTTGGATGCTTGAGTAGATTGGCCGAGTAGACCCTTTCGATACCCCAATTGTTATCCGCACGGGCACGGGTTCATCGCGGCGACGAGCATGAAGCGCGCCGGAAACGTCGCCACGCCGCGGACGCGCGCGACGCTGATCCGCCCGTCCTCGAGCGGCTGGCGCAGCGCGTTCAGCGCGCTCGGCGAGAACTGCGGCATCTCGTCCAAGAACAGGACGCCGTTGTGGGCGAGGCTGACCTCGCCGGGATGCGGCCGCGACCCGCCTCCGGTCACCGCGGTGGGACTGACCGAAGCATGGGGCGCCCGGAAGGGACGCGCCTCGATGAGGCCGCACCCCCGCTGGATCATCCCGGCCGCGCTGTAGATGAGCGTCGTCTCGAGGCTCTCGCGCCGCGTCATGGGCGGCAGGATGCCCGCGATGCGCTGGGCGAGGAGCGTCTTGCCGCCCCCCGGGGGCCCGATCAGCAGCAGATTGTGGCCCCCCGCCACGGCGACCTCGAGGGCGCGGCGCGCCATCGATTGTCCGCGCAGATCGGAGAGATCCAGGTCCTGCTGGACCGACGGCGCGCGGGACTCCGCGCGCGGCATGTCGTGCATCGGCCATCGTCCCATGACCGCATCGACCGCCTCGCGCAGGTGCGCGACGGGGACAACCTCGACGCCGTCGACGCACGTCGCCTCGACCGCGTTCGCGAGGGGGACGAGCAGCCGACGCCTCCCGCGTCCGGATTGCGACGGACCCGCCGGGGTTGCGGTGCTTTCATTCGCGGCGGCCACCTGCAGCGCCATCGCGAGCACGCCGCGCACCTGGCGCACGGTCCCGTCCAGCGACAGCTCGCCCGCGATCGCCCAACCGGCGAGCGCGTCGCGCGGGACGCGCCCCTCCTCGGCCAGGATCGCAAGCGCGACGGGGAGGTCGAAGATCGTTCCTTCCTTCGGCAGTTCGGCGGGTGAAAGGTTGATCGTGATCCGCCGATCGGGAAACGGAAGCCCGGACGCCTTGATCGCGGCCTCGACGCGCTCGCGGCTCTCGAGCACGGACGCGTCGGGAAGACCGACGATCGCGGTCCGCGGGTAGCCGTTGCGAACCGAGACCTCGACGCAGACCGTCCGCGCCTCGACGCCGACGAGCGTGAAGGATGTGACCTGCGAGATCCGGCTTCCGGCGGCCCGATGGGGCGCTCCGACCGCCGGCGCGATGTCGGGAATGGTCATGTCGATCTCCGCCATGCCGCCTCCTGTTATCCTCCCCGATGCCGGGCTTGTGATGAGAGGCAAGAAAGCTGCCGGTCGAGCCTGCCGAGCGCGGGGGTTCGCGTTTCTCGCGCCGTTGTTCCATAATGCCGGGCGGGAATGTCGTTCAATTCTCTCGATGATCCGACCGGGAAACCGTTCAGGAGGACGCATGCGACGCGCTGCTTTCTTGGGTGTTTTCGTGATGATCGCGCTGGTCCAAATCGGATGCGCGAGTCGTCCTTCCATCCGACTCCCGGGCCCGACCGGCGACGGCCGCGTGCGCCTGCCGAACGGCTGGTCGCTCTCTCCCGCGGGCGCGCAGATCGAGGTCGGCGAACTTCCGCTCAACATGGATCTCAGCCCGGACGGGCGTCACCTGATCGTCACGAACAACGGCACCCGGACGCAGGACATCTCCATCATCGACGTCCCCTCATGGAAGGTCGTCCAGACGGTCCCGATCCGCGCGTCGTGGCTCGGGATCCGTTTCATCGACGGCGGCCGCCGCTTCCTCGCCTCTGGAGGCAACGAGAACCGCGTGTTCGTGTACAACCTCGACGACGCGGGGACGGCGCGGCTCGCCGACTCGATCGTCATCGGCCGTCCCTGGCCCGATCGCAAGATCTGGATCGGCGGACTCGACTTAGACGAGCGCACGCAACGCCTCTTCGTCTGCGGGAAGCAGAGCGATTCTCTCTACGTCCTTGATTTCCCCGGTAAGCGGGTGTTGAAGCAGATCCCGCTCTTCGGGAAGCCGTACACGTGCCTCGTGTCCCGGAGCCGCCGGCTCGTGTACGTCTCCCTCTGGGGCGCGTCCGCCGTGTCCTTCCTCGATCCCGACAGCCTGCGGCCGATCGCGCGGATCGGGGTCGGGCAGCATCCGAACGACATGGTGGAATCGCCGGATGGCCGCCGCCTCTTCGTCGCCAACGGGAATCAAAACACCGTTTCGGTCATCGACGTCGAGAAGCAGGTGGTGATCGAAACGATCTCTTCCGCGCTTCATCCCTGGGCGCCGCCGGGGAGCACCCCGAACTCGGTCGCCCTGAGCGCCGACGGGCAGCGGTTGTACATTGCGAACGCGGACAACAACTGCCTCGCCGTGATGGACGTCTCACAGTGGGGCGTGAGCCGTTCCCTCGGGTTCATCCCGGTCGGCTGGTATCCGACGTGCGTGAGGGTCTTCCCGGGCACGGGCGAGATCCTCGTCGCGAACGGCAAAGGGCTGCAATCGCGGGCGAATCCGGGCGGGCCGCACCCCGGACTCCACACCCCGAAGGACCAGTACAGCGGATCGATGTTCCTGGGAACGGTCGCCAAGATCGCGCCTCCCGACGAGGCTGAGCTCGCGGACGACTCCCGCGCGGTCTATGCGAACTCCCCGTACACGGACACGAAGCGATTCTGGCCCGAGGCTCCGGGCGCCGCCGCGAACGCGATCCCTCACAAGGTGGGCGATCCGTCCCCGATCCGGCACGTCTTCTACATCATCAAGGAAAACCGGACGTACGATCAGGTCTTCGGCGACATGCCGCAGGGCAACGGCGACCGTTCGCTCTGCCTCTTCCCGGAGGCCGTCACGCCGAACCACCACGCGCTCGCGTCCCAGTTCGTCCTGCTCGACAACTTATACGCGGACGCGGAGGTGAGCGCCGACGGCCACAACTGGTCGATGGGCGCGTACGCGACCGACTACGTCGAGAAGTCCTGGCCGACGGTCTACGGGGATCGGGGCGGAGGCTACGACTACGAGGGCGGGGTTCCGATCGCGTATCCCTCGCAGGGATATCTCTGGGACGACTGCGCGAATCACGGGACCAGCTATCGCACGTACGGCGAGTTCTGCGAAAGTGGCGCCACGCTTCAGGATTCGACCACGACCCTCGTGGAATCGCTCCGCGGCCACTTCGATCCGCACTATCGCGCGTGGGACATGGACTATCCGGACACGAGCCGGGTGCGCGAATGGATCCGCGAGTTCGACGCGTACGAGAAGAACGGCGACCTCCCGCAGTTCGAGGTGATCAAGCTGCCGAACGATCACACCGCCGGGACGTCGAAGGGCTCCCCGACCCCGCGCGCCTACGTGGCGCAGAACGACCTCGCGCTTGGCATGATCATCGATCGCCTCTCGCACAGCTCCTACTGGAAGGACTCCGCGGTGTTCGTGATCGAGGACGACGCGCAGAGCGGCCCGGATCACGTGGACGCGCACCGGACGGTCGCGCTCGCGATCAGTCCCTACACGAAGCGGGCGTTCGTCGACAGCGAGCTGTACTCGACGAGCAGCATGGTCCGCACGATCGAGCTCATCCTCGGGCTGCCGCCCATGTCGCAGTTCGACGCGGCGGCGACACCGATGTACGACTCCTTCACGGCGACGGCGGACTTGAGCGCGTACACCGTGCGCCGGCCCGCGGTCGACCTGGGCGAGCGCAATCTCGCCGGCGCATACGGCCAGCGACGAAGCGAGGAGATGGATTTCACGCGGGAGGACGCCACCCCGGAGCGGGAGCTGAACGAGATCGTCTGGAAGTCGGTCCGCGGGGTGGAGTCCCAGATGCCCGCGCCGGTGCGGAGCGCCTTCGTCATGGCGCGGGCGCCGGATCGGGACTGAATCGCTTTGGCCGGGATCGCCGGGGATCGCCGGGGGGAGCATGCGGGCACCCGGTTCGGGTAGAATGCCGCTCGGAGCAGGACGCCAACCGGCGGGGAGGGTTTCGAAATGAAATCGAGATGGCTGAGTCTCATGTCCTTGGCGTTGGTCGCGATTCTTTTCGGCGCAGGTGCGCTCACCCCCCGCGCGGCGATCGCGATCGGGGATTCCGCGAACCTGCCTGACTACGGCAAGGGCACCCTGACCTTCCTCGGCCTGATCCGGGACGGCAAGTTCGACGACGCCCACGCCTATTTCAGTGACGAGGTCAGCAAGATGATCAACGCCGAGCAACTCGGCGAGATCTGGAAAGGGCTCCAGGACAAGGCCGGGCCGTTCGAGAGCTTCGGAACTCCGGCCGTCATGGCCATCGAGAAGACCCACGCCGCCGACGTTCCGGTCCGCTTCCAGAACATGGAGTTCACCCTTCGCGTCGTCTGGGACGAGGAAGGCGCCATCGCGGGATTCCGGATCATCGACGCGAAGGACCGCACCGGTGGTTCGTCCTCGGGCGCCGCCGCGCCGCGGCCGCCAACGATGGCGCAGAGCGCGCCCGCGCCCGCCCCTGCTGCCGCACCCGCTGCTGCACTTGCTGCCGCACCCGCCCCTGCCGCCGCCGCGCCGGCGAAGCCCCCCTCGTCCGCGACGTCAATGGCCCCGGGTTCCGAGTTCCTCGGCCACTGGGAGGGCAACGTCGATACCCCCATGACGAAGCTGCCGATCAAGGTCGATCTCGCGCGGCAAGACACAACGTGGACCGGCACGATGGACAGTCCCCAGCAGGGCGTGAACGGCATCCCGCTGGCCGACATCCATGTCCACGGAAATGAGGCCCAGTTCGCGATCAAGGGCATCCCGGGCAACCCCCTGTTCAAGGGGAAGCTGGAGGCCGGCAAGATCACCGGGACGCTGGTCCAGAACGGGGTGGAGATGCCGTTCACTCTCTCGCGCGAGAAGCTCGCCGAGCCGAACCGCCCGCAGGAGCCGAAGCCGCCCTTCCCGTACAAGGAGGAAACGGTCACTTATACGAACGGCGACATCAAGCTCGAGGGGACTTTAACAATCCCGAAAGGGAAAGGACCCTTCGCGGCGGCTCTCCTCATCACGGGGAGCGGCGCGCAGAACCGCAACGAGGAGATCCTCGGGCACAAGCCGTTTCTCGTCCTGGCGGACTATCTGACGCGCGGGGGCATCGCGGTCCTGCGCGTGGACGACCGTGGCATCGGCGGCTCGACCGGCCGGTCCAGCCGTCTGACGAGCGCTGATTTCGCGCAGGACGTGCGCAAGGGCGTCGAGTTCCTCCACTCGCGTCCCGAGATCGACCCGAAGAAGATCGGGCTGATCGGCCACAGCGAGGGCGGTTTCATCGCCCCGATGGTCGCGGCGGATTCGAAGGACGTCGCGTTCATCGTGATGATGGCGGGCACCGGCGTTCCGGGGGACGAGATCATCGAGCGACAGACGGAGCTGATCGGCCGCGCGAATGGGATGAAAGGGGACTCGCTGGCGAATGCGTTGCGCGACCAGCGTGAGATGCTCGACCTCGCGAAGTCGAACGTGGACTCCGTGGCGATCCGGGACATCATGTGGAAGAAGGCCGCCGCCCAGATGGCGGGGGGCCAGGACGTCGAGAAGCTCACGCCCGAGCAGAAGGCGCAGCTCGACCCGCTGGTGGACCGGCAGCTCGCACAGTTGATCAGTCCGTGGTTCCGGTACTTCCTCGCCACGGATCCGAGGCCGTTCCTGCGGAAGGTGCACGTCCCGGTCCTTGCCCTGAACGGCGCCCTCGACATGCAGGTCGATCCGGATCAGAACCTCCCCGAGATCAAGAAGGCCCTGGAGGAAACAGGCAACAAGGACGTGACGGTCCAGAAACTCGCCGGGCTGAATCACCTTTTCCAGAAGGCGACAACCGGGAGCCCGAACGAGTACGCGACCATCGAGGAGACCCTGAATCCGCTCGCGCTGCAGATCATTCGAGACTGGATCCAGGCGAGGTTCGGGAAGAAGTAGGCGATTCGCGTATCCTTCCCCTCACGAAGGGATCGCCAGATCCAGCACCGCATTCGGGCCGGGGCGGCTCTCGTGAATGTCGATCGGGGATGCGGCCGTACTTGTGAACTGGATGTCGCCTGCGGGTCCGGGCCTCACGCCCGACAGAACGAGGACGTCCCCCTGGCGCACGTCATAGGAGAGCTGCGGATCGAGACCGAAAACAAAATGCCGGGTATCCGCCTGCGCAGCCGAATAAAGCACCAGTAGAAGGAGCACGCAGCAGACCGTGCTTCTTGTCATCCGTCCCTCCGTGGAAAGGGGGTCACGAACAGGCGACCTCCGACTACCGTTAACGATCGGCAAGAACGACGCCATCCGGATTGCGGAAAGCGGAGGTGGCTAACGATCGACGCCGCAACGATCGTGCGCGCGCGGGCGGCATCAAGGGGGTATGGTGGCGTGCAGGACGCAATGCGGCTTTCTCAGAAGGCACGAGATCAAGTTGTGCCTCGAACCCTGATCTGAGGCCACAATCGAGGAGGCCGCCGCGTTGACGTGGAAAACTTGCGATGTTAGGATGCCGGACGCAGCTGGCTGCTCTCGCAACTACACTAAAGACGACAAGATAGGGTCGCTCTCGGACCACGGAGGGTCAGGACGGCCAGGAGGTGCCATTGCGTTGTAGCTTGGGAGACTTCCGGTCGCTCTCAAGGATGGGAACCCTCGCAATCCTCGCCCTTCTTCTCCTCCCCGCGGTTGCTCTCTCCTGGCAGATCGAAACGGCGGCGCCGCATGCCGTCTCCGCGATCCTCGTCGAGCCGACGAGCGGGCAGGTCTTCTACGAGATGAACGCGGACGCCCCCCGCGCGCCGGCCAGCATCGCGAAGATCATGCTCGAGCTGATCGTGCTCGAAAAGGTCCAGGAGGGCGAGCTGAAGCTCGATGAGCCGATCACCGTCTCTGCCTGGGCGAGCAAGATCGGCGGATCCCAGGTCTACCTCAAGGAAGGGGAGGTCTTTCCTCTGGAAGATCTGATGAGGGCGATCGTGATTCATTCGGCGAATGACGCCTGCGCCGCGGTCGCCGAGCACATCGCCGGAACGACCGATGGATTCGTCGAGATCTTGAACCAACGCGCCCGCGAGCTCGGTCTGACCCACACGCATTTCGTGAACGTTCACGGTCTCGATGACATTCCGGGAGAGGGGAACGTCACGACCGCCCGCGACATCGCGGCGATCGCGGGCCGGCTCGTCGCGATGCCTCACGTCCTCGAGTGGTCGGGCACCGAGCAGACGACGTTCCGCGACGGCGCGTTCGTTCTGCAGAACACGAACAAGCTCATTGGCCGTTTCCCTGGGTTGGATGGGCTGAAGACGGGATACACGGTGAAGGCGGGTTTCTGTCTCTGCGCGACGGCGCAACGCAAGGGGCTCCGCCTGATCTCCGTGGTCCTCGGCGCGGAATCCAACAAGGCGCGATTCGACGAGTCGGCCCGTCTGCTCTCGGCCGGATTCGCGCAGCTCCAGATGCACCCGCTCCTCGCCGCGGGCGCGCCGATCCCCGGCGGCGTTCCGGTCGCGGGCGGCCGCAAGACCCGCATCGACGCGGTCGCGGCGGGACCGCTCGAGGTCGTGATGCCGCGCCGTGTGGATCCGCCAAAGCCTGTGCTTGTCCCGAGGACGGGGCTGCGCGCGCCGATCGCGCGAGGCGACACTGTCGGGACCGTCGAGGTGCGGTTCGACGACGGAAGGGTCCTCAAGGCCCAGGCGGTCGCGGCGGCCGACATGAAGCGCGCCACGATCTTCCAGCAGATCGGCAGGATGTTCGGTGGAGGGCGCTCCTAATGCGCAATCGGCGAGGCGGACGGCTCATCACGGCACTCGTCATCGCGCTGATCATCCTTCCCTTCGCCGTCCAGGACGGGATGGCCGCGCGGCATCGCCACCCCGTCCGGCGCTCCACTCCCCGCTCGCGGCGCGCGACGACCGCGGTCCGCGATCTCGGGCGAACCCCGA
>Ga0209777_10001428_pt1 | contig 34467 bp, 26 predicted proteins | sample FrelakmetHBP12HB_FD_187147 | JGI IMG/M metagenome (GOLD analysis project Ga0209777, IMG submission 187147) | Freshwater lake sediment microbial communities from the University of Notre Dame, USA, for methane emissions studies -HBP12 HB (SPAdes)... | ecosystem: Environmental > Aquatic >...
TTACTCTTTTCGAAAAAAGCCCCATTTTAGAGGCCTTGGGCAACGTTAAACCCCAAGAAAGAAAGGATCTCACTTCTAACCAATTGAATTTATTCCATTAACGTTGGGACACTAGTGATTGAACATCATTGCTCATTGACCATTGATCATTGTCAACTGCCCGTTACCCGCGCATCATGCGGCGAATCCGGAGTCGCAGGGCGTTGAGCCGGATAAATCCTTCCGCATCCTTCTGGTTGTAAACCGTGTCCTTCTCGAAGGTCGCAAAGGCACCATGGTAGAGAGACTTTTCCGATTTCCGGCCGGTGACTGTGCAGTTTCCCTTGTATAGTTTTAGACGGACAGTTCCTGTCACATCCACCTGAGTCTCATCGATCATCTTCTTCAGAAGTTCCATCTCCGGAGAAAACCAGTATCCGTAATAGATTATTTCCGAAATCTTCGGGATCAGGCTGTCACGAAGATGCATCACCTCCCTGTCCATGGTGATCGATTCCATGGCGCGGTGGGCAACGTGAAGAATCGTTCCTCCCGGAGTCTCATAGACGCCTCTCGATTTCATCCCCACGTACCGGTTCTCGACCATGTCCACCCGGCCAATCCCGTTTCGCCCCGCCAGGTCGTTCAAGTGGGTCAACAAACTTGCAGGAGAGTATTCTTTGCCATCGACCCTTTTCGGGATTCCATCTTCAAAATCGATCTCAATCACGGTAGCCCGGTCGGGAGCCTTTTCCGGAGGAACGGTGAGGAGGAACATGTCTGCCGGAGGCTCGGACCACGGATCTTCGAGAATACCACCCTCAAAGCTGATATGAAGGAGATTCCGGTCCGTGGAGTACGGCTTTGCCTTCGACACCGGAACAGGGATCCCGTTCTCCTTTGCGTAGGAAAGAAGCTCCTCGCGGGACTTGAAATGCCACTCCCTCCAGGGAGCGATCACCTGGATATAGGGATTGAGGGCATAGCACGTCAGTTCGAATCGCACCTGGTCATTCCCCTTGCCCGTCGCTCCGTGGGATACAGCATCCGCCCCCTCGAGCTGGGCTATCTCCACTTGCCGTTTCGCAATCAAAGGCCTTGCGATCGACGTTCCGAGGAGATAAGTTCCTTCATAGATCGCATTGGCTTTTACCGCCATGAAGACAAAATCCCGGACGAATTCCTCTCTGAGGTCTTCGATATATATTTTGCTTGCACCGGTATTCCGGGCCTTCTCTTCCAGGTGGTCGAGCTCCTCTGCCTGGCCCACATCGGCGGTAAACGCAATCACTTCACAGCCGTATTCGTTCTTCAACCATTTGAGGATGATAGAGGTATCCAATCCCCCCGAATAAGCCAGCACGACTTTCTTGACCACGTCTTTCATAGGACCTCCGCTCTTAATTCGGATTTGAGATTTCAGATTTGAGATTTGAGATTTCAGATTTAAATCTACAATCTACAATCTGCAATCTAAAATCTTTTCAGGACTTCTTCCAGGGCTCCGATCAGTTGATCGACCTCCCCTTTCGTTACGATCAGGGGTGGAAGAAATCTCAGGATGTTGCCCATGGTGCAGTTGATAAGAATCCCCCTATTCATCATTTCTTTTACAATGCTGCCTCCGTCCATTTCCAATTCCATTCCGAGGATCAGACCCTTTCCGCGAACCTCCTGGACGAATGGAAACCTCCTTCCAAGTTCCTTAAGCCTGGAGAGGAAGTAATCTCCGACGCTTCGGCAGTTCTCCAGCATTCCCTCTTCAAGGATCGCCGTGACAGCAGCCACTCCCGCCGCAGTCGCCAGAGGATTTCCTCCAAAAGTAGACGCGTGATCACCGGGCTTAAATCCTTCGGCCACCCGATCCTTGATCAAAAGGGCGCCGATGGGAACGCCTCCTGCCAACGATTTGGCAAGAGTCATGAGATCGGGTTTGATGCCGTAATGCTCGTATGCAAAGAGCCTCCCTGTTCGTCCCATCCCAACCTGCACTTCATCAAAGATGAGGAGGATCCCTTTCTCATCACAGATCTGACGAAGGCCTTTGAGATAATCCTCGGAAGGACAATTCACTCCACCCTCTCCCTGGATCGGCTCGAGCAGGATGGCACAGGTTTTTGAATCGACGGCGCTTCTCACTGCCCCAAGGTCGTTGAAGGGGACATACTTGAAGCCAGGCATCAGGGGGGAGAAGCCCTTGTGAAACTTCTCCTGCGCCGTTGCGGTTAATGTGGCGAAGGTCCTACCGTGAAACGATCGATCCATCGTGATGATCTCATACCGGTCCTCGCCCATCTTCTCCTTCGTATATTTCCGCGCCAATTTCATGGCCCCTTCATTTGCCTCAGCCCCGCTGTTGCAGAAGAAGACTTTGTCGGCAAAGGAGTGTTCACAGAGCAGGGAGGCCAAACGGATTTGCGGCTCGATATAGTAAAAGTTGGAGACATGGATCAGTCTCTCAGCCTGCTCCTGAATGGCCCTTACCACTTTTGGATGGCAATGGCCCAAATTGCATACCGCCAGCCCGGCCATAAAGTCGAGATACTCTTTTCCCTCCACATCCCAGACTCGCGTTCCTTTCCCTCTCACGAGGACAACAGGATAACGGTTATAGGTGTGGGCCACATGCTTTTCCGACAGCGCCATCCATTGTTGAGAATCCATGCGCACCTCTTTGAAATTGGAATGATGGAGTACCAGAACAATGGAATAATGGCAGCAAAGCCAATGGAACATTAGGTTCGGGAGGTTAACCCCACTATTCCATCATTCCAATATTCCATTTTTCCATCTGTCCCGTTTATTTGACGATCTGGGTTCCGATTCCGATGTCCGTGAAGATCTCGAGCAAAACGGCGTGTTCCACCCTGCCATCGATGATGTGGGTTTTGGTCACCCCTTCTTCCAGCGCTCCCAGGCAGCAGTTCACTTTGGGAATCATCCCCGAAGAGATCACCTTCCGGGCCATCAGATGCCTTGCCTGTTTCGCGTCGAGGGTTGGAATAAGCTGACCCTTCTCGTCCTTCACGCCCTCCACATCTGTTAATAAGATGAATTTTTCCGATTTCAGGGCCGAAGCCACCTTCCCTGCAACTAAGTCAGCGTTGATGTTAAAGGTTTCACCCTCGTCACCGGCGCCGATGGGAGCAATGACCGGTATGAAATTCTCCTTTTCCAGAGCCTCAATCACTTCCGGGTTGATGGCTTTCACCTCACCCACCATACCGATGTCAATGACCTCAGGTTCCTCACCTTTGCCCCTGCTCCTGGTCAGTTTCATCTTTTTCGCGAGGATGAGCTTTCCGTCCTTTCCGCTCAGCCCGACGGCCTTGCCCCCCTGCTGATTAATGAGCGCAACGAGTTCCTTATTCACCTTCCCCACCAGAACCATCTCCGCAATCTCCATGGTCTCCGCGTCGGTCACCCTCATGCCCTCGATGAATTGAGATTTCTTTCCTATCCTTGACAACATCTCACCGATCTGAGGCCCGCCACCATGAACGATGACGGGATGAAGGCCAATGTACTTCAGAAGGACGACATCGAGGGCAAAACTCCTTTTGAGCCTCTCCTCCTCCATGGCGCCCCCGCCATACTTGAGAACAATCGTCTTCCCGTAAAAGCGACGAATATACGGAAGAGCCTCTACCAACACCTTGGCTTTATCGATCGGATTTTCCATGTCTTGCCTCAGTCTCAGTCGCTTAGTCGTCTTGTCGCGTGGTCAAGTAGTCGTTTAGTCTCTTTTGTTTTCACCTCGCGACAAAGCGACCGCGCGACCCACGACTTTAAAGTATGTATCGACTCAGGTCTTCGTCCTCAATAAAATCCTTCAGCTTCTCCCGGACATAGCTGGCTTCGATGACGACCGTCTTTCCACCCATCTCCGGTGCGTCGAAGGAAATTTCATCGAGGAACCTCTCCATAATGGTGTAGAGCCTCCGTGCCCCGATGTTCTGCATTCTCGCATTGATCAACGCAGCGATCTCAGCGATCTCGGCAATTCCACCTTCCCGGAATTCCAACTTAACCGATTCGGTCTCCATCAGGGCGGTGTACTGTTTGATCAGCGCATTTTCGGGTTCCGTAAGGATCCGGACGAAGTCATCCTTACCGAGAGAGCCGAGCTCGACACGGATTGGAAACCGGCCCTGAAGCTCCGGAATAAGATCAGAGGGTTTCGAAACATGAAAGGCCCCGGCAGCGATGAACAGGATGTGATCGGTCTTCACGATTCCGTATTTCGTCGTCACTGTCGTCCCTTCCACGATGGGGAGAATATCTCTCTGGACCCCCTCCCTCGATACATCCGGCCCATACCCTGATTCCCTGCCCGCAATCTTATCAATCTCGTCAAGAAAAATGATCCCGGACTGTTCGACCCGCTCGATCGCCTGCTTCATGACATGATCCATGTCGATCAGCTTCTGAGCTTCCTCTTGAGCAAGAATGCTGAGAGCCTCCGGCACCTTCACCTTTCTCTGTTTTTTCTTCTTGGGGAAGAGATTTCCGACCATCTCCTTGATGTTGATGTCCATCTCTTCCATTCCGGAGGCCGAAAAGATCTCTACGATGGGAAGGTTTCGATCGACGACCTCAACATCCACATATTTTTCATTCAACTTCCCCGCTTTCAGGAGTTTTCGCAGTTTCTCCCGGGTTGCCTGTGGATCTTCCCCTTCTTTATGGGCCCCTCTACCAGAGGACGGAAGCAGCAGGTCCAGGAGTCTTTCTTCCGCCATCTCCTCAGCCCTCTGTTCCACCTTCTGCGATTCCTCTGCCTTGACCATGTTGACGGCCTGGTCTGTGAGATCCCGGATCATGGACTCCACATCCCTGCCGACATAACCCACTTCCGTAAATTTGGAAGCCTCAATCTTCAGGAAAGGGGCCTGGGCCAGCTTGGCAAGTCTCCGGGCAATCTCCGTTTTACCGACTCCTGTAGGGCCGATCATGATGATGTTCTTGGGCATGATTTCATCCCGGAGTGGTTCGGGGATCTGCTGACGCCTCCACCGGTTCCTCAATGCGATGGCCACGGCCCTCTTCGCATCCTTCTGGCCCACGATATATTTATCCAATTCAGAAACGATCTCACGGGGGGTGAACGTCCGCATCACAGCTCCTCTACGGCGATCCGATCATTGGTATAGATGCAGATGGAGGCCGCTATCTTCATTGCTTCCTGAACAATCGTCTTCGCGTCTAGATCCGAGAATTCGGTCAGGGCCTTTGCCGCAGCATGGGCATAAGGTCCCCCGCTTCCAATGGCCGTCACCCCCTCGTCCGGCTCGATCACGTCTCCGTTGCCGGAAATAATGAGGGAGTGTTCCGAGTCTGCAACGAGAAGCAGGGCCTCAAGCCTCCGGAGGACCCGGTCGGTCCTCCAATCCTTCGCAAGCTCCACCGCCGCCCTGAGAAGGTTTCCATTAAACTGCTCGAGCTTCTCCTCAAACTTGGTAAAAAGCGTAAAGGCATCTGCCGTCGCTCCAGCAAAACCCGCAAGGACCTTGTCGTGATAGAGCTTCCGGACCTTTCTGGCCGTATGTTTCATGATTGTATGTTCGAAGGTCACCTGTCCGTCCCCAGCCAGCACCACCTTCCCCTTATGTCGAACACACAAAATGGTCGTCGATTTCATCTTCTCCATATTAGATCTCGCCACTCCGAAGTATCATTTTTTCACTCTCGTTTCGCGGTTCAAGATTCAGGGTTTTCATTTCGCAATCCGCAGTTCGCGGCTTCCCCTGATTACACGGATTCAAAAACAGGATTACACCGATTTCAAATCTTTCTCCGTTTTTCCACGTTTCTTTTGCCCTCTGCCCTCTGCCCTCTGACTTCTGCTTTCTGCTTTCTGCCTACTGCTTTCCGCCTTCACCTTTCTTTCTATTCTGAAAGCTTCTCGGATGGGCCTTGTCATAGACCTCCATCAACCGTCCCATCGTGACATGGGTGTAGCGCTGGGTCGTTGACAGGCTGGCATGGCCCAGCATTTCCTGAATCTCCCGGAGGTCTGCTCCTGCATCGAGGAGATGGGTTGCAAACGTGTGGCGGAGGCTGTGGGGGCTCACCTTTCTGAAGATCCCTGAATGCCTCGCGTATTTTTTGGTCAGTCGTCCCACGGTTCTGGCCGTCAATCTCTCTCCTTTTGAATTCACAAAAAGAGGCTCCTCCCCTTCGCCAATTCCCCACTCTCTCATATAGGCCTTCACTGCTTCCACGGCCTTTGACCCGACCGGCACAATCCGCTCCTTCCGGCCCTTGCCCATCACTTTCACAATACCCAGATCGAGATCCAAGCGATTTGAATTCAGTCCAACCAGTTCACTGACACGGAGCCCACTCGAATAAAGAAGCTCCAGGATGGCATGGTCCCGGAGCACCCTGCTCTTTGCCATCTCCGTCGGAACCCCTCTTGGAGAAGTCTCCGGGGATTCCATTAGTCGGAAGGCCTCGTCCACGGTCAGGACAGTGGGGAGAAGCTTTTCCTTCTTTGGCGTCGAAACCGATTTGCCCGGATTTGCGGCAATCATCTCCTCCTTTACCAGGTACTTAAAAAAGGACCGGAGACTGGAAAGTTTCCGTCCAATAGAGCTTTTCCTATTTCTGCGGTGGAGGAAGCTTAAATATTTCCGGATGGCCATCCGGTCCGATTTCTCAATCTCCACCTCCCCTGTCGGAGACAGATACATCCCCGAGGTCCTGAGAAAGCCTTCGAATTGCTCCAGATCTTTCAAATACGCCCGACACGTATGGGGGGAGGCATTCTTCTCAGCGGAGAGGTACCTGATAAACTGGCCGATGAGCCCGTGTCCCTCGGGAAAGTCAGAAAATGTCTTGTCTCCCCTTTTCTCCCCGTTCACCAGAAAATCTCTCACATTGCCCGCTGCGCCAGCGTCAGCGCGGCGAGCGAGAAGTTATTGAAATTAAGAATTAATTTATAACACAATCTCCAAATTTATCAATAAGATAATCGGCCTCAACCAAACCTCATCCTGAAACAAAGGACTACATCCTTGAGCATATTCCCGCTGATGTGGTATGATTGCTCCGGATGAGAGTGAGGTGGCAAATGGAAAGAGTCAAACCGAAGACCGAGATAACTCTGGTCTACTGGCGAGCTGTTCCTGGCCGATGACGTATTGGATGCTATTTATGAATTGCCCCAATTGCGGCTTTGTGCAACCAGATCAAAACATCGAATGCCCGAAATGCGGTATTGTCTTTGAGAAATATGAAAAATACAAAAACTCCCCTCCACGGAGGGAGAGAGTCAGTGCAAGAGGAAAGGAGAGGAAACCTGACGAGGGGAACTCGCTCCGGGAATACCTTTTCGTTGTCGAACCGGAAGTCAATCCCTTCTACTTTGCGGGCAGGGTTTTGATTTTCCTTATCATCTTCATTTGGGGATGGAAATTCATTCTCACCCCCATGGCGACGAATTACGCAGGCAACAGTTTTCTTCACCTCATTAACCTGCCCTTCCACGAAGCAGGCCACATTTTCTTCAGATTCTTTGGCAGATGGATGATGTCCCTTGGAGGAACCCTCGGCCAATTGCTCATACCCCTCATCTGTCTTCTTGTGTTTCTCCTGAAATCGCGAAACCCCTTTGGCGCTTCAGTAGCCTTATGGTGGCTTGGGGAGAGCTTCATGGACATCGCTCCCTACATTAACGATGCCAGAGCCCAGAAGTTGCTGCTCTTAGGAGGTATCACAGGGAAGGAGGCAGATTACGGTTATCACGATTGGGAATTCATCCTGGGCGAGGTAGGGCTGCTCCGTTACGACCATACGCTGGCTCGTCTCGCCGACAAATCGGGAACGATTCTGATGTTGTTGGCCTTCGCCTGGGCCGGATACGTTCTTTATAAGCAATATAAGAATGTGGATTTGACTTTGAAGGCCTGAGAGCCGCATATCACGCCGTCATTAGGCGGCTTTGGAGGTTCTTGGGGGGACACTGTTCATTTGTTGAATTGGTGCTAGGGCAAGGGTGTCCGGGCGACTAAAGCCGCCCCTACCCCATAACCGGGAGATTACCTCGGGATTCAGAATTTCGAGTTCAGAATTTCGTTGACATTCTCACGCATTTCTGTATAAACTTGAATTAGATAGACTCATTCTTAAAAGAAGGAGGTGATCAAGATGGCTGAGCCGAGAGTCGCAAGGGTAACAGAAATCATTGCAGGTTCTCCTAAGGGGTTTGAGGATGCGATCAGGATTGGTTTTGCGAGGGCTACCAAGACGCTGAGGGGTGTCACCGGATTACGAGTCGTTGAACTCCGAGTGCACATCGAGAATACCAAGATTATCGAATTTCGTGTGAGAATGGAAGTGATCTTCGTCCTCGAAACATGATGCATTGAAGGGAAAGGCCCTGCCCGAGGATACCTGTGAATCACCAGATGGCAGGGCCTTTTTGTTTCTCCTGCCTGGGTACCCAGGCCCGTTCGGGGAACGGGCCCTACATTTTCCTTGTGGGGGCAATCCCCAGCCATCCCGTGCTATTGCCTTTCCCGGATGGCTTCGATGAGCTCTTTCCGCGTTACCGTGGCCGTTCCCACCTTGGCGACAACGATTCCGGCGGCGTAGTTCGCCAGGCGTGCTGCGTCTTTTGCTCGGGCCCCTCCGGCAAGGGCAAGAGCCATCGTCCCGATGACCGTGTCTCCCGCTCCGGTGACATCATAAACCTCTCTCGCGACGGTTGGAACCAGATAGGGCTCCTGGTGAGGCTCAAAGATCGCCATGCCCTCTTCTCCCCGTGTGACCACCAGGACATCGCACCGGAGTCGCCTCTGCAAAACCTTCCCGACCCTCCTTAACGACGCAAGGTCTGTGATCCCGATCCCTGCCGCCGCGCTGGCCTCCGACATATTGGGGGTAACGACCGTCGCCCCTTTGTAGTGGAAAAAATTCTGCAATTTTGGATCAACCAGGACAAATCTCCTCGCTTCTCTCGCCCTGCGGATGGTCGATCGAATCAGGTCCTTCGTTAGCAGCCCTTTCCCGTAATCGGACATGATGATTCCATGAAGATTCTTCATGCACTCCCTCAGAAATTCTGAAAGATTTCGAAGCGTCGAGGGCCTTGGCGGACCAGCCGTCTCCCGGTCGATTCGCACCACCTGTTGCTGATGGGCAACGATCCGGGTCTTCACGGTCGTCTGTCTCCCCTCTTCCACAAAGATCCCCCGGGTCTCAACTCCCATCCTCTTCAGTTCACTGACCACCTTCTGCCCCATCTCATCGTCTCCGACCACACCGCAGGGCAGCACCTTCCCTCCCAGGGAATGAATGTTATTCACCACATTGGCAGCTCCGCCTAAAAGAAACGTCTCCTTCTCCACCAGCACGACGGGCACGGGTGCCTCCGGAGAAATCCGAGATACCTTTCCCCAGATGAACCGGTCCATCATGATATCTCCGATCACGAGGACGTTTGCCTTCCCAAAACGGTTCAAGATTCTTTCAAACATCGCCTGTTGTCGCATGTCAGTCCTCTTCACGTTCCTTCCTCATCATCTTCATTCCCATCAAGCGTCCATTTCTTTTGGATCACCCCTGAAGGACTGAGTTACAGAACCAGGAGGAATTGTAACTCAAGGCTTTAGCCTTGATACTTTGATACCGATCCTGATACTCCCTATAACCGATTCAGAGCGGGTGTTTCCGGAAATACTCGACTGTCCTCCTAAGGCCTTCTGATCGATCCACACGGGGAACATAACCCAGAGCTTCCCTTCCCTTACCGACAAAGGGAGGGCTGCCTGGTGAAAGATGTATTCCACTCCTTTGACTGCTCCCTGGCATATGGAGAGGTCCCGGATGTCCCCTTCAACAATGTCCGGGAATGGGAATCCCCGCGGAAAAAAGAGGTTCTCCCTCCTTCCGGTCGAGAAATTGTCAAGGACCCGGACCTGATGGCCTTGTTTCAATAACTCCTCTGTCAGGTTCGATCCGATAAAGCCCGCGCCGCCAGTAACCAGGATTCTTGCCATATGCCTGTATCCTTCCTGTTGCGCAAGGAATGGGTAAGGAATCAACGTGGGATCTCACCGGAATGACAGCTCATTTCCTGCAAATATAGAACTGTCGAATCCCCATCTCGCTCAAACAGGTATTCTGAAATCGATCGATGACCCTCTCCCCATTTCCTGATGAACCGGGGACCGACAGGAATCAGGAGTGTTCCCCTGTGCTCGATCAAGTGAAAATCCGCCTCTTTCAGAAGGGCTTTTACCGCTTTTGATGACAAAAACTGATGAGGCCCTTCGCCGTGATGCATCCCGAAAATCCCGCTGACCCTCAACGGTATCTCCGCTGTCTTGGGGGGAAGGCTCATCAGCAATAACGCGCTTCGCTTCAACACCCGGTGAAGTTCGCGGAGGAATACAGCGGGTTCCGGAGTATGCTCCAGGGTCTAAAGGGACACGATAAAATCGAAAAACCGTCCCCATAGTCGATATGATTTAAGTCGGACATCTGAAAGTTCTCTCCGGGAAACCTCCTCCGGGCCGCTTCAATGAACTTCGAAGAGACTTCCAGATTATAGATGAATACGTCTTGACACCTTTCCCGGAGGTATGGAATCAACATCCTTGTTCTTGGCCATACATTAAGAATCCGGTGGCCGGGTCTCAGGGACAGGTAGGAAATCGCCTGCCTGAACCTCTGGTGGTGGGTCTCTTCCACTTTCTCATTGAAATGATCATAGTGATCCGCAACCTCATCCCAGAAAGAACGAACTTCAGCAATCGTAAAAGAATTTCTCACGGTCATCTAACTAATTCTCGAACTTCTTGACAAGCTTTCGGCTCCCTCCTACTTTGTCTGAGAGGTTTCTGAAAGGGGCAACCCCATGAAGAACCTCTTCTGGGCTTCCAGGGTGGCACGGGTAATTATTCATCCTACCATATATCACAGGGAGAACTCGAATTCAAGAAGGCCCCTTTCTTGACGTACGGCTCTCTATTAGGTATATTCAGCTCACCCAAATGCAGGTTTTTATCCATCGGGCGAGGCCGACACTGTCACCGGCTTGCATTTCAATGACCTCTTACTGTTGCCTGAACTCCCAGAGCCGAGACGAGGGGCAACCCGCGCATGGCAAGGTCAGTTTCCAGGTTTAGCGAACAAAGGATCCATTCGATTCGCACCGAGAGTCGCCAAGACAATGAGCAGATCCTCGCCCCCCCCCGTTCTCCTTGGATGCTACTTTCCCCGTCCCATCGATTTCGAGGGCTCTGGCAGCCTGATCCGGGGGCTGGCTGTAGCCATGATCCAGGCCGGCTGGCATGTCAGAGTAGTCATCCCGGCAGGCACCGCCTGGGGTGTGGCCGGCGGGGAAGTGACTTTCGTGCCTCCGGGACTGTCAGGCATTCGCAACTATGAGCGCGTCATCCATCGCCTGAGTTCTGATGCAGATACGATTCTGATATTAGAGAACAGCCCTGCCACAGTCCGGGCGACAAGCGTGAGTGCGAGCCCGGACAACACGTTCTACATGTTTTTGAGCCCCTTGAATTCTCTGAGCGTCATCCGGGAAATGGGCCTGTGTCGTCAATCACTGGTCCATGCGGCTGCCAAGAGCTCGCTCCTCGCCCGCTTCCACGACTGGACTCAGAAGCGCTGCATCGTGGCCAGCCACTACCAGGCCGCGCAGCTTCGGGACCTCGGTGCAGGAGAAATCCACGAGTTGCCTGTCGTTGGGATCTCTCGAATCACCCCGGCGCCGGATCGGGAAGAAGCCCGCCGCCGGATGGACTGGCCTGCCGGACCGGTTGCCGGCTATCTTGGTCATTTCAGCCGCGCCAAGGGAGTGGAAGTGCTCGTCGAAGCTTTCCCACAGATTACATCCAACTGCCGACTGGCTCTGGCTCACAGCGGTAAAGGCCAGCTCTCCGGACGGGCAAGGCGAAAGCTGGATGACCTCCGGCGCCAGGGAAGGCTTCTGGAGCACGATCTCGTGGACGCCCAGGTATTTCTGGCTGCCTGCGATGTGGTCATACTCCCCTACGTGACGAGCAGCATCTTTCACCTGCCGCAGGTCATGCTGGAATCCTTTGCTTCGTCCTCCCCGGTCGTAACGACCCGCGTAGGCGGGGTCGCCGAGATCGTGGAGGCGAAAGAAGTCGGCCTTGTCGTACCCCCGCGCACCCCTGCTGCCCTTGCCGAGGCGGTGAACCGTCTTCTCGCCGACCCGGAGAGAGCGCTGACCATGGGCCGAAACGGCCGGCACCTCTTCGAAGAACAACTATGCACCGAGGTATTCATGGAGCGGTTCCGGAGACTGATGCTCTCGCCAGGGTCGACCTCGCGTCGTAAGCGAGACGCCTGGGTCAGGCAGTCAGGCACCGAGACCTACGTCCGGAAGATGGGTTCGTATGCGGTGGCGCGCGATGCCGTGGCCGTCCGCAGCCTAATCGGCCGCGGACCAGGCAGACTCCTGGATATCCCCTGCGGCACGGGCCGAAACTTCGATTTGACGCGCGAACAGGGGTTTGTGGCCGTTGGCGCGGACTTCAGCCCGACGATGCTGCGGGTGGCCCGGAAGCGCGTAGGCGTGCCGCTCGTTCGCGCGGACGCCTTCGCCCCGCCTTTTGCCGCAGAAGCCTTCGATGTCATCCTATTGTCACGGCTGCTGTTTCATTACGCCAACCCCGAAGCGATTCTTGCCGGATTGTTGCCCTCGCTGAAGCCTAACGGCCGGATGGCCTTCGACACCCTCAACAAGTTCTCGACCCGTTGGTTGGCCAGCATGATTCTGCAGCTCTTCCGACGCGATCCCGGCCGTCGGATCTACTTCAGAAGCCCTCCGGATTTTGCCCGACAGCTCGCCGAACTGGGCTTGGGGGTGACCCAGCTCCGAAGCGCCTATCTCCTGCCTACTCGCCTGTACCGGTTCCTCCCAGGGCCGGTCGTGCGTCTCATCCACGCCGTCGAGTCGCTCGTACCCAAGCGGTTGCGGGCACTCACCTTCTGGTAAGTACGGCGCCGGCAGTCCATTCCATAAGAGAAGGTCGAAACCCTTGATGACCGGACGCCTGGCAGCACAACGATGACGGCCCCCTCCCGTTATGCGTGAATCACAGTTCAAGGTAACCGTTCAGTTACGTGGGGTGTAAGAAGGCAAGGAGATACGTAATCCGGAGAGGTTCGGTTTTGGGTGAAAGAACAGTTTGTATCAGGGAGAGAGACGCAGGGGACAATAGAGTTAAGGGGGCTTGGGGATTTTGGGGAAGAGCAAAGAGAAAGGGTCTTGGTGGATATCTTTGGCAAGTTGGTCGAGGACCTCTTTGAGACGTTTGATCACATCAACATTCTGTTTCTTTAAGGAGTAAAGGACACTCATCAGCGCGCCACGCGTCTGGGCGCCAGCATCCGAGGCAGAGCCGAAACTGACCTTGCGCGCGATAACGGTGGGCCGGAGGTCGCATTCCGCGAGGTTGTTTTCAGCGGGGATCTGTCGGTCCTGTGCCCAATGATAGAGGCGATGAGCATTATCCCGGAAGAGATCTTGAACGTGTCGGATTCCGAGATGGAGGGCGGGAGCCTCGACCGCGACGACGATCTGGGCTTTGGTTTCGGCAGCCTTCTGGTAAAACTCGGTCTCGCTGATGGGTTGGTGTCGGAGACTCATTGCGGTGGCCAATAAGGGGGCCATGACACTCACAAAGGTCTTGACTTCCTCCGAATCGGAGAAGTCTTTTTCGAGGTCTTGGACCTCTCTGAGCAGATGGGCATAGCAGTATTGGAGAGGGCAAGGGGCCTGGTTGTATCCAGCATAACGATCCACGACGAGAACGCCCGGCAAAGACTGATTTCCTAAGATGGCTTGAGGGACCTTCCCAGAACGGGTCTGACGAAACAAAAAGAGACTGATCGAGGTTGTGGCAAAAAGCCAGACGTAACCATTGTTCCCGTCGGTTCGCCAGCCGGTTTCATCGGCGTGCTTGACCGGGGATAGCCGATAGAGTTCGATCAATTTGGGGAGGATGGGAGTGAAGAGATGGGCTATCCGGTGAAAGCACTCGATGAGACTGCCCGGATTGGCCTGCAGTTGTTCACAGACGCGTCCAAGAGGGATTCCATGCAGATAATACATTGCCGCCGCATTGGCCATGAGTTGGTTGCCATAGAGGTTTTTAGGGAGCACTCCGGGAGCAGAAGGTTGGAAGATTCGTCGACACTTGGGGCAATAGCGTTTGGAGAGCCAGTAGGTTTGGGGTTCAGCCCGAAGCGGACGACTCTCCATCACGAGCCGATCGGTGTAGCCTTTATCCACGAACGGAGAGCCGCACTGAGGACAGAGGTCTCCGATCGAAGGAACGACGGTGCTCAGTTGTTCTCCCTGAACGAGATCGGGACCTGGACGTCCCCTTCCAAGATGTCCAGGCCGAGCTCCTTTCGGTTTGCGCCCTTCTTTCTCTATCTGATTGGGTTTGAGGGGAATCTTAGAAGAGGGCGTTGAGGAACCGAAAAACCCTTCCTGAGTTTTTCGCTCCTGATAGCGAAGCTTCTGTTTGAAACACTGATTCTCTTCCTTAAGAGCATCGATTTCTCGTTGTTTCTTGAGACACTCCGGACAACTATTGATCACTCGTCGTCCTCCCGAAGTCCGATCACCTGCCTCTGAAGCAGGGTGACTTCTCGAATCAAGGCTTTGAGCTTCTTATAGTTCTCTACCCACGCTCTGACCTCAACCTCCCATCTTTTGGGCACATACAACGAGAGAGTTTTGCCGGTTTCCTTCCAGGTGAGATAGAGGACCGGATGCTTTGCTCCTCCCTGATGGCAAGCGCAATTCTTTTTGCCACAACGACGCGAGGTGGAGACAAAGGTGCCTTCGATCCAGGGATCGAGGGAGGCGATCTTGTTGACAAACCGACGTCTTTGGGCTTCGAGGGTGCGATAAGTTATCTTCATGTCTGTATTGTATTATTACATTACGGACTTGTCAAGAAAAAAAAGGACTCCTCGCGAAGTCCTTGTCAGCACGATCCCCAAACCTTCCAACTCCGGTTCACATCCTCATCGTTCCTCTCTAATTCTCTCTTACCCCACGTAACTGAACGGTTACTTTTTTCGGATTTTTGCCTCTAATTACAGCCTCTGGATCAAATAAAGATACACGGGAAGGCGGCTCTCGGTTTTCACTTTATTGAACTGCCTGAGCAGATCCCTCCGAGCGCCGCTGTCTAATCGATGATCATCGATCAGAGGAGAAAGGTAAGCCGTCCCCTTGCCGAGGCACCGTTTTCCATCGCCCTGCAACAACCCGATGACGGAAGGGAGATGACCCGGAGGAAGAGCCGGACCGAAGACAAAGTTGGCTGTGATTTCAACCTTTTCATACTTTCGATTTATTTCCCCCATCCGATTGAATGCCTCACGGACCGTTCCGACGGGAACAGGCTTTCTGAGTGAGGCCAGTGTCTCTTGATCTCCAGATTCAAGTCCAATGTTGAGGTAGGTGGAAAAGGGTAAGCTGTTTAAAAACTCAAAGAGAGTCTCTTCCGTATGGAGCAGGGAATCAACGCTGCCAAAAAGAAAAAGGAAGGCCCCCTTCATATAAGAATGGGAAAATTCAAACATTTCGTAAGCAGTCCCCGCAGCGAGTTCCAGGAGCTCGCGCCCGGCGCGGAGGGCGTCGTGGTGCCCCAGAAACAGGGCATTATAGTTGCGAAGATCGGGACCATAAAATCGTTTCAGGTTCTCCATCTGTTCAGTAATATTTTTCGGGCTTCGAGGCGCAAAATCCTGCCCGGACTTCACGCGGCAGAATCCGCAGTTGTAAAAGCACCCATCCGCCACAATGACGGGAATAACGTCATAATCGACATGGCGTGAATCGGGTGGAAGGACCGTCACCGGCCCCCCGATAAGATCATGGAATTGATCGGATCTCGATCGTAGACTCTCTTCACTCCAATAGGAAACACACACGAGGAACTCTTCGATGCGATCCGGAAGACCCCTCCGGATCAGTCCTCTCAGTTCGCCCTGCAGCTTCCACCAGGCTCCGATAGCCAATCGAACCGCCTTATCTTCCAGTGGGTTGCCACCCAAGAAGGAATTGGTCGGATAGGAAAAACAAGGAAGGTAATGCTCACCGAGTAAATCGTAAAAGCCGCTGTAATCACCGGCTGAGTAATAGACCCAGTCATTTCCGACCGTGTGCTTCAGCCATTCCTGTGGATGGGGCTAGCTCCCGGATCGGCCCTCGATGAATTTTATTTCTCCATTCAGGTTGAATTGAAAGGCATAATCCGGGGTCTCTATTTCTCCAAGGTGACCGTAGCGGACCGGGTAGCTCACCTTCAGGAATTCCATGGAGCCCTTTTTTTCAGGGGTGATGGTGAGGTCACGGATTTGGTAGGATGCCATGGGAAGCATAGCCTATTCCGGATTTCGCATTGCGGATTGCGAATTGAAAAATTGACAATCCGAAATTCACAATTGTCTTGGGTTTCAATCCGCAATCCGCAATTGTCTTTAATGATACCCGGCCAGCTCACCGCGGGGCCGAATCAAGCGAAAACTTTCGGCTGCCAGCTCTCTCACGGCCCCATCGATCTTGAGTGTGATGTGACCGTTCTCGCTGACGCCGAGACCGAAGAGTCGCTCAAGGTGGAGAAGGCGATTCGTGATCTCCTGCCACTTCTCCCCGTCGATGGGCCGCTCGGCACAGCCTTGATATTGGCCTTCTTCGACTCTCCGGTCGGGGTCAAAGAAGATCACCTCTCCTGCCGATGCTCCGGCCAGGATCTTGGCTCCGCTATAAGGAGAAGGCAGGCGGCGGAGAAGACCGTCATTCGTCCTGTAGAGCCCCAGCATGAGGATCGATCCACCCATGAGGGCCTGGCAGAGATGCTCGAAGGCGGTACCGACGACGTTGACCACGAGTCCCTGGCTTCTCGGGTCACTGACCGCGCAGACCCATCCGCGGTCGACGACATTTCCAAGGATATTGAACTCTCCTCCTTTTGCAGAATACCCCGTCACCTTGCCGACATCTCCGTGAATCTCAAGCACACCGGAATGCATAACCATGCCGGTGAAGTTCTGAGCGTGATTGTGAACCCGCACGCGGGCTCCCATGTTAAATGCCCCGCAATATTCTCCCGGACTTCCAAAGACGTCGATGACCGTGTCCGGCGTGGGTCCTGCTCCGATCCCCATACCGATACCGCGCTGGCCGGCAGCCTTGTACACAATGAATTTCCGCCATCCCATCTGGTGGGCACGATCGAGGAAACAACTCAGAACGTCGAGGGGATTGATACCCTCCGGCCGGAAGCCTTTCGCATCGACCACCAGGATCTTTTCGCTGTCTGCCGGGTGCACCAGTTTTGCTGTGGTGTCAAGGGCCATCCTGACCATGGCCTGGTCAGGACGAGAGGAAGTCCCGACCCGACTCAGCACTGTTTCGATGTGATCAAGGAGCATGTGAGAGAGGGCGCCCCGGTCTTTCTCACCGGTCTCCAAGCCGGGCAGGGTGTCATAGATGCCGGTCAATTCAACGATGGTCTTGTTCACTGGAAAACGTTCCGTCAGCTCTTCCAGGGCCTTCTTGAACTCCCCAAAACTCCAATTGGGCAACCGGTCCCGGAAGAAAGAGAGGGGGTTCGGTTCCATCTCAGCCTTTTCGGAGGTCGCCGTCGAAGCTCCTTGAAGAGATTCAGGCAAAGCGCCGCAGGGGATCTTGATCGGTCGGCCTTCCTTGTCGAGCACTTCATGGCCGATAATCTTTCCGGTTTCGTCATAGAAGACACGGTTGAGCATCCCTGTTCCCACCGTGAAGGTGAGGCCGGGGACCGTGCTCCGGATGAGGCCAAGGCGGTAGAGTTCCTGCATACCCGCATCCGCCCCCTGTTTCTCCGAGCAGATGATGCTCACAAAGTTCGCTCCATCATCATAAAGCATGGCCACATTGGGACGAAGCAGCGACGGGTCGATGATATCGAGGCGCTCGATCACCCGCCGATAGGGATCGATCCTGCCGCAGAGATACTGATAGGGCCCATCCGGTGCGCTCTCCAGCTCCGCCTCCTGGACACGCTGATAACGCTCCTTCTTCTCAGGGGACAATTGGGTCAGTTTCCATCCTGTCGTGGGAGAGAAAGATTCAACGAGTGCGTCAAAGGGATACTGCAGATACTGGCTGAGCAGATGAAGCTTGAGCGAGGCCACCGCGGTATCGGTCTGAGCAAGAGGCGTCAGGTTGAACTGTTTGATTCGATTCAGCATCGTGCGATAATTGGTCGTCTCTCCGTTATGGGTCAGGGCCGTGTGAAGCTCGGCAAAGGGATGGGAGTTCATCTGGTCGACGACAGAACCCGTGGCGAGTCTTCGGTGGATCACGTTGACAGGTGCAGCCGGTGTTTCCCATGGAATCTCCCGGCCATCCGTCTTCCAGCAGCCGGAGTTCTTCCCGCAGGAGAGAACGGCTACGCGCTTCTTACCGCCCTCAACGTAGTTCTCGTCCGTGATCCTTCGCGCCAACCGGTAGATGTACTCATCTTCTGCCTCTTGCAGGAAGGAGAGATTCTCTCGATAATTCTCCTTTGTAAGATGGGCGTAGCGGATCTGACGGGAAGGCCAGATGGTGTCATGGAGGAGATCGTTTTCGATGAACCGACCGAGTTCGTCCCGGCGGACCCTGACGAAGAACCGGAAGACGTCTCCGGGATCCCTCTCCCCATAGGAGCGGAAATCCTTCTCCTGTCCCTGATCATCGCGGCGATAGGAAACGCGGCACTTCTCAAGGTCTCCTTCAAAATCCGTCACATCGAGACCCGTAAAATAGCGCTCTACGATCTCCTTCATCACCTGGCGGCGATGCTCCAGGACCTCCCTTCTTGCCTTGGGCTGGATCATGCTCGGATAGAGGTTTAGATCCGCAGCCAGATGCCTCTCTTCGACCTCATCCTGCAAGATCCCCTTTACGAGGATATGAAGGACGTAGTGATCCATCCGATGGGAATAGCAGCCCCCCTTCCAGATCCCGACGCCATCCATGCCGCGGTTTGCCATCCGGTCGAGGATCAAATCCATCACATGGCTCGGAACGGGGTGGTTCGAAACGATGGCTGCAACGCCGCAATCGGAAGGAACCGGCGAAGACGAGTCCTCGACGCCGATCACGTTCCTGGCCCCTGTTGGCACGGAAAGGGGGATCGCGGGTTCGATCTGTTCGCGCCGGCTTCGACGGTTCTCAACACGCTCATCGAGACAAGGCCATTCGATGCAGTCGTAGCGGCCTCTCAGCTCCCGGATGTCTTTCAGTCCGAGGCCGGCGATGGCGCGGGCTACCTGGGCCTGGAGGGCCGCCCGGAAGTTGATCAACTGCCGGGTGTTCAGATCAACGTCGCGCAGTAGCTGCATCTGCGGATTGATCGTGGAAATACCGCTTCGACACCCGGACTCACAGTTTCGGTCCCGGACGCAGCCGATGGCCACTAAGTCCGCGGTCCCGAGGACGACGCCGTCAAGCCCCATCGCAATCCCTTTGACCACATCTCCCCAGGTGCGGAATCCGCCGCTTCCCATGAAGACCACTTGGTCCCTTAGACCATCATCGATGAGCTTCTCATGGCAGATGGGAATGGCATACTCCATGTGCATTCCCATCTGGCCTTTGATGATGTCCGGAGCTGCGCCTGTCCCGCCTCTCGGGCCATCGAGCCAGACCTCGATCATCATCTGATTGTCCTTGGCAATACGGGCAAGCCCCGAGACGATGAACTCGATGTCGGGGGAGGGCGACACCTTGATGGCGATCGCTGTGCGGCGGTTGATCATCCTCACCGCATCGATAAAGGCCTTTACGTCCTCGATGGAATAGCAGTTGTGAAATGGAAAGGGAGAGATCAGGCTCACCCCTTCGGGAACCCCGCGAAGCCTTGACACCAGACCGAAGACCTTTCTTCCCAGGAGATGGCCCCCGACGCCCTGCTTGGCACCCTGGCTGTAGGCGATCACGACCCGTCGCGCCCGGCGGATCGTCTCTTTGGTGACGCCAAAGAGGCCGGTCTTGAGCTGAGTGGAGACATAGGGTTGGTCGTCCGGCGTCACAACGGGGACGTACTGGACAGGCATGGACGCCGGGTGCCTCTTCAGGATCTCCAGGACTTCAGCATATTCGGAAGATTCCTCCGCCTCCTCGGACAGCCGCTTCATGAGATCTTCCACGGGAACGAGCTTCCGCTCCTTCATGAACCGGCTGATGAAGGCCACCTGCTCATCCGTAAAGTCGAGAGGATACCAGTTCGAATCGAGGATGTAGATCGTCGGATATCCCCCCTCACCGGTATCGAGCTGGGTTCCGAGGGTCCGGGCTGCCAGGACCCGGGCGCGCCAGGTCCCCGGACCGATTGATCCCACCGACATCCCGGCCCCCATGAAAGGAGTTTTGTTCTGAAGTGCTGGCGAAAGGCGGACCGCCGTCGACACGGCATCGAGTCTTCCATCGGAGATCTCGTCCGGCTCCTCCTTAAATCGAACGGAGATGGCATCAAAGCCGTCCCCGAGCTTTCCCCGCTCCTCCGTATGGCGAAGAAGGAGAGCCTTCTTGTCGCCGGCCGCCATCCGGGCGACGGAGCTGATCAGCGAAGCCGGCCAGACATAGTCCCGGTCGAAGATCCTGTAACAGGAGGGCTGGAGGTTGATATCACAGAACCGGTGAGGGGAATCTGCCGTTTTCATCATGTCCCTGAGCTGACTGTAACGCCATCCGAACCCGGCCAGGTCAAACTCCCTCTCCATGCGGGCCACGTTTCTCTCGCGATTCCGCTCAATACGGGCCGCGCTGTGAAGGAGGTCGTAGATCCTCTCTTCCAGATCGTCAAAGATGACGAGACGATTCTCTTCCCCTACCGTCTTCTTGATGTCCTTGAAACCGGAAGCCCCGAGCACCTCGGTAATCTGGATGTTCCAGACGCGAATCAGGTTGGCGATCCGCTTGGCGAGGGCCGAAGGATCATGATTGACCGAGATCCCGTCGCCACGGAGGAATTTCTGACGGGCCTGGGGATCGACGGTCAACAGGACCGGCCAATCGATTTTGATTCCATTGGCTCCCCGCTGAACGGTCTTCTGCGTATCTGCAGCAGACCGGATGCCTCCCGCTGCGACAACGGAGAAGCGGTGTCGGATCTTCCGGTCCACCAGAAAGCGGTGGACGGCAGGGACGGCTTCGGTCGTCAGGTAGCACTTCTTTTCGTGGTCATATTCGGAGGTCAAACAGAGAATGTCGAAGGGCGAAGAGATCAGCGATTCGAGCTTCTCCCTGAGCAGAGACACAGGCCGAAGCTCGGAGTCAATATCGTCCCTCCCGATCTTGATCACTGCGGAAAGGAGCGTCGATTCCGGAAAGAGGGGCCGAATCTCGCCCGCCCGAGGCAGGATACCATCTTCGATTTCAATCTCCACAAGATCAGGGAAGGAGGCCCTGAGGGCCTTCGGCAACGCCTTTCCCTTCAGAAGCTCCACCGTGTCGGCGGCGGTCAGCCGCAAAATCACCACTCCCATTCTGCTCTCGATCACCGATTGATAGCGGTCGATATCGCTGAGCCGGAGGGTCACCCGGGTGCCCACCTTTTCGGCCGCATCGAGAAGGGGCCTGAGCAGCTCCTCACCGCCATCCATGGGAAGGACATCAATGAGAATGGGCGTCCGCAGATGGACGAGCCGGGAGGGCGCTGTCCGGAGCGTCTCACCCTCGAAGACAAGATATTTGGGCTTCCGTCCGAGGCCCACGGCAATCGCATCCTCCGTGCTCTCGTAGAGAAGGTTCTGGGCCGGACCGACGATGTGGAAATGGCCAAACCGGATGCCGTCGTTTCCGAATCCACGATGGGGGTCTCCCTGCCCGGTCCCTGAAACGGGGATCTTGCCCGTGGTCGCTTCGAGATCGATGTTGGTAACGACATTGAAGTTCCAGTATGGGTCATCGAGCTTCAGGTAGTCGGGATGAAGCTCGACCGTGGTGGCAGGCTTTCCCTGAGCGACCTGGGGGCACCGTTCGAGACAGGCGCCGCAGCCGCGGCAGAAGGCTTCATTGGCCACGACCACCCGGCGCGGATCGGATTCGTCGCGCTTCCGTACGCTGTACATGCAGGCGTCCACACAGGTTGCGCAGTTGATACAGTGATCCTTGTCAATCGTAACATGGTACAGGGGGAAGGTGTTTCGCTGCTCCTCGATCTTCTGGTTAAAGCCTGTTCTGACGACGTCGAGGAACTTCTGAAAATCGGGGCTTGTCTCCACCTCGGAGATGAACTGTTTGACCTCGTCCATCGGAAATTGGGCGGACCCGGCCAGGTACGTTTCCACTTTCTCAAACAGGGATCGGTGCTCCATGTGAACCTGGCACTCGTCGTCACAGCGGCCGCAGCGGATGCAGAAGTAGAGGGGAAGAACCTTTGAGAGCTCAAGCTGCTTCTTTGCAAGGGCCTTCTTAATGGTAAGAAGCTTCCCCCTGGCCGTGAGGGTTTCATCTCCCGTCGCCCGATACACCGGACAGCGAGCAACGCAGCTCCCGCACTGAGCGCATGCGAGCACCTTGTCGGTGATCTCTCCCAGGTCCTCCGGAACCACCGGAACCGAGGCCCGGAGCTTCTCCACAGGGATCGCGGAGACGAGCTTGAAGAGGAGCCACTGCGTGGCTGCCATTCCGATATCGAAGACACCCGGCTGGAAAAGAAGCTTCTGAAGGCGGCCCAGTCGTCCCGAGGCGTTGAAGAACTTCCCCGGATTAAGAATACCCGCGGGATCGACCTTCTTTTTGTAGCGAGCGAGTTCCTTGATCTCCTTCTTCGGATGGAGATCGCCGAGAAAGGGCGTATTCCAGATGCCCAGTCCATAGGGCTTCCCTTTGAACTGCTGAATGGCAAGGCGAAGCATCATCGGGACGAGCATGAGATCGGCATAGAAGATCTTCTTCCGGCTGTCCGTGGCAATCATGGCCAAGAAGAGTACCTCTTCGTTGCTAACGAGATGGACGATCGGATAAAGGGCAAGACCCAGCCGTTTCCCCCAGTCGCTTACCTTCTCGTGGAAGGGAGCAACCTGATCGATTGGGAGAATGACCTCGCTTGCGAGGAGGGACGGACCAAGGGGTTTGATCGACATGGGAAGGAACCGCTTCTCCCACAGGAGGTTGGCCGATTCTTCGTCAGCAGCCGCGATCCCTTCCTGATGGAGGTATGCCTGGAACCGAAGAGCCTCCTCCTCCTTTGAAAAAGCGATGAGAACAAGGTCCCCGTCAGCAACCTTAAACTTCCCGTTCGATTCGGCGCGGAGGGCCCTCGCGAATTCCCTGTGGTAGACCACGAGATCTTCGGGCCGAAGCGTTGGATGGAGAGCGAGCCCTTTTGCGAAGACGTAGGCCTTTGAGGTCTTTTCAAAGGACACGACAAAAGGAAACTCACGGGAAGGTTTTTTCCCCACCCGAAGGGTCGCCTTCGCGATGATTCCCATCTGGCCCTCCGTGGAGAGGAAGAAGCGAAGCTCCCGATCACCCGCGGCCAGATCCAGGGTCTCTCCGGCAGGGGTGATGACCCTGAGGGAACGGACCTGGTTTCCAACAGGTCCGCTGTGAAATGTGCCGATTCCCATTCCCCCGGTCGCCATCCAGCCGATGAGGCTCCCGCCCTTCCCCGAAGCCAGGGTGAGAAGGTTCAAGCCATATTCTTCAAGCCTGTTCTCGATATCCAGGAACCGGGCCCCTGGGCCGACGGTCACTTCCATGGCCGCCGGATTCACTTCAATCGTATCCATCAACCCGAGGTCGATCAAGATCCCGCCGGACGTGGGCACAGCACCACCATAGCCCCATGTCCCCGCGCCCCGGACGGTCAACGGGATCTTGTGCTTCCGGGCGAAGGAAAAAATCTCCCGGATGTGCTCTTCCTTAGTGGGTCTGAGCACGAGATCGGGGATGCTCCTGAGAAGCATGTCCCGGAGGAGAGGAGGAAGATCGACATTGAGATCCTGCCGGTAATACTCAAGCCTCTCCGGGTCAATCACAGCCTCCATTCCGGGATTCTCTTTCAGAAAGCCATCGAGATCTTTACCCCAGGGAAGATGCTCTTGCTGATCGATCGCCATTTCACTTATCCTCACATTCGTTAGAGATTTGGAGAAGGCATTGAACCAAACGCAAGGGGGGAGGAAAAACCAAAAACAGCTACTGTCAATCTGTGCAAATGGGATCCAGAGACGGCAGAGACGTAGCATGGTCCAATGCTACGTCTCTGCTTCAGGATGAATTATACCTGACCCTACCTTGATTGCGCCATACGCCATGCGATATCCGGTTAAAGGATCGGCAGGTATCGATCGAGTTCAAACTGGGAGACATGGATCCGGTACTGATCCCATTCGATCTTCTTGTTCTCAATGAACTTCTCAAAGATGTGATCTCCCAGAGCCTCCTTCACGAGCGGGCTCTTCTCTGTTTCCTGGATCGCCTCAAAAAGACTCCCGGGAAGGGAATCGATGCCGTGTTCCTTTCTCTTCTCCTCAGACATTTCAAAGATGTCCTCTTCCACGGGAGGAGCAAGCTTGTATCCTTCCTTCATTCCCTTCAGCCCGGCCGCGAGCATGACGGAGAAGGCAAGGTAGGGATTGCAGGCAGGGTCAGGGCACCGGAGCTCGATCCGGGTGGCTTTTTCTTTACCGGGCTTATACATGGGAACCCGGACGAGGGCGGATCGGTTTCGCCGCGCCCAGGAGATGTAGACCGGAGCCTCATAACCGGGAACAAGCCTTTTGTAAGAGTTGATCCACTGGGAGGTGATGGAACAGAATTCCGGCGCATGTTTCAGAATCCCTGCGATATAACATTTTGCCTCCTTTGACAGATGAAACTCGTCCTTGGGGTCGAAGAAAGCGTTCCTGGCCCCTTTGAAGAGGGATTGATGGGTGTGCATCCCGCTTCCATTCTGCCCGAAGATCGGTTTCGGCATGAAGGTCGCATAGACCCCGTGCTTCAGTGCAATCTCCTTTACGACTAGCCGGTAGGTCATGGCATGATCGGCCATGGCCAGGGCCTCGGCGTATCGAAGGTCGATCTCATGCTGGCTCGGAGCCACCTCGTGGTGGCTGTACTCAACGTGAATCCCCATGGCCTCCAGGGTAAGGATCGTCTCACGGCGGAGCTCTGTTGCCACATCGAGGGGGGTCAGGTCAAAGTATCCTCCCTTGTCGAGGAACTCCGGCTTCCCTTCGGCCGATTTGAAGTAGAAGTACTCCAATTCCGGACCGACATAGAAAGTATACCCGAGATCCGCAGCCTTCTTGAGGTTTCTTTTCAGGGCCCACCGGGGATCTCCTTTGTAAGGAGTCCCATCGGGTTCGTAGATATCGGCAAACATCATGGCCACGGCATTCTCTTTCGGCCGCCACGGAACGATCTGGAAGGTACTTGTATCGGGTTTGGCGATCATATCGCTTTCGTCGATCCGGGCATAGCCCTGAATCGACGACCCATCGAACCCCATCCCTTCATCGATGGCTCCCTCCAGCTCATCGACCGTAATGGCAAAACCTTTCAAAAAGCCAAGAACGTCCGTGAACCAGAGCCGAATAAATCTGACATCATTGTCCTTCGCCGCTTTCAATACATATTCTTTGTCTTTTACCACCTTGTCTTTTGCCACCTTGTCTTTTGCCATCTCCTCCTCCTTTTAGGAAATTTTACTCGTTAAAAAGAAAGGCGCCCCTTTAGAGTCTGATCCGCCCGATAGAGACGCCTCTATTTTTTCTATACCCCATCCTATGAGTTATTATACGACAAGAGCAATTTCCATGCCACGGATGGAAATTCCTCTGAGAAAAAAGGCTCCCATAATCCATCGGAATAATTGTGGAATTTTTTACTTTGGAGCGCCCTCTCCTCCGCAGACTCGCAAGGAAGGCTTCCGGAGATGACGGATTTTAGGCGGGCTGCCGAAAATTCAGCAGAATCCTCATAGGGCTGAGCAGGCCCAGGCCCTCCAGTTCTTCTGGGCGCGCTTGCGTGCCGAAGCACTTCAGCGCGCAGGCACGGTCACACAATATCGCGCGATGGAATTGACAAACCAGTCGACTGTGCATAAACTAAAGGGAGAAAGCGTAATTCGAGAGGAGGGTATATGGATATTGATAAATTCGTGGATCTGGCGAAAAAGGTGGCTTCAGAGAAGAAAGATGATCAGGTGGAGCTCGATCGCTTTAGAAAACTCTTTGAGCGTTTCCACAATCTGAATCGGAACTATCTTGACAAGGAGACTTTTGAGAAAACCCAGGGCTCCATCTCTTCCATGGCAGACACCATTGCCGATACGGTCCGCTATCTCGATACGGAGATTGCGCGAATCCGAAGCAAGCGGATGAAGCTTCCCGTTGACAGCCTGACCTTGAATGAGATGCAGAAAGTCCAGAGAAAGAATGAAATCCTGTTGAAAGAATATATCCAGGAGATCGGAAAATAAGCTGGTCTTTGGTGGGCAATGCCCACCCTATGCGAGCGGGCTAAACTTCGATGTAAAATTCAAAGTGCAAAATGCAAAATTCAAAGTGGATCAGGTTCTCTTTCAAGTTTCCATTTTTCATTTTGCAATTTCCATTTTTCATTTTTTACTTAAGTCGTCTCTTCCCGGGATGCGAGGTGGCCGAGAAGGCTTCTCTTGAGGTGTTCGACCTTCTCTTTCCCTTCTATTTTCTCTCCCCATGTGTCCTGGACATAGAACACATCGACAATCCGGTTTCCGAGGGTTGAAATCCTTGCAAAATGGATATCGCTTCCGCTGTCCGTCAACGCCTGGGTGATTTCATAGAGGATCCCCAAACGGTCCTCTCCACTCAACTCGACGATTGTGTAGAAATCGGAATCCCTATTATTGATCGTCACCTCTCCCGCGACCTTGGGAATCACCTTCGGCTGAAGTCCATTCCCCTGCTTTCTCTGGGTGAGCAGCGTCTTCAAAGCGACCTTGCCGCTCAATAAATTGTTCAGATCGCTCTTGAATTGCTGAAGGCGTCGTTCCATCTCTTCCGTCTTGTCCTCTACCTGGAATGTATCGAGGGCAATTCCATTTCCCCATGTGTGGATCTGGGCCTCGAGGATATTAAGACGATTCAAGAACATCGAACCCGCTATCCTGGCGAAGAGTCCATACCGGTCCTTCGTACACACCGTGACACTCGCATGGATTCCATCGGTACTCTCCCATTCAACGAGCACCTGCTCTGTTTCAATGGAACGAGCCATTTCAAGGTGATGGGTAATTTGTTCAATGGCGTAACAGGAAAGATAGCGGGCGGGAAGATCTTCCGCGTAACGCGAGAAGACCTCCGGAGGAAGAGACTTCGCCAACCCCCTCATCATCTCCTCCTCCTTTAAAAGAGAGCTTCTCATCTCCCCCTTTTCAAAGAAATGGGAGGTTTTCAGGAAGAGTTCCATGAGAAGGGAATCTTTCCAGGCCGTCCATGCCTCGGGACCGACGGCCTTGATATCTGCAAAGCTCAGGAGGTAAAGCATCTTCAACCGGGCAAGACTGCCCACCTCCCGGGCGAAATGAAGAATCGTCCCTTCATCATGGAGGTCGCGGCGAGAAGCGGTCTCGATCATGAAGAGATGGCGATTCACCAGGAACATCATCATCTCCTTCTCTTCCGCTGAAAGGCTCATTCGATCTGCGATCTTTCCGACCCGTTCTGCGCCCACAATGGAATGGTCCCCTTCCAGGCCTTTTCCGATATCGTGAAGCAGGGTCGTCAGCAGGAGAATCTCAGGGTTCTCCATCTCCTTGATCAGAGAGGAGAGAAGGGGAATCTTCTCCTGATACGCGCCCTCTCTCAGTTTTATGAGCTCTTCCACGGCGAGGAGTGAGTGGACGTCCACGGGATGGACATGGTAGAGATCGTAGTGCACCCTTCCCTCGATCTCCGCATACTCGGGGATATACCGCGAGAGAAACCCGAGTTCATGCATCTTTTTGAGGATCCCATCAACCTCGTCTCCCTTTCTCAGGATGGACAGAAAGGCCTGGTTGACGGCTTGAGAGGTTTGAAAGCGGTCATCGATAAAGGGAAGGGCTTCCAGAATCGCTTCTTCCATTCTGTAATCGATTCTGGCCTGGTAGGTTTGACAGTATTCGAAGAGTTTCATCAACTGAGCCGGATCCCTCTTGAACGTGACGGGATCGAGAAGATGAATCTCTCCATGGGCCGCCGCAAAATGCGGATCGATCCTCTTGCGTTTGAAGACGGAAAGGAACCGCTTCATCCGACCGGGCTCGGAGAGGGCTCTATCGAGGACGCCCTCCGCGAAGCTCGAGAGCCGCTGGGTCGAGAGATGATACTGTCTCATCATCTCCTCAATGCCCTGGGGGCCAGAGGGAAATTCAAGCAGGGGCGCAATCTTCTCCTGGAGCTCAAAGGTGAGGTCATCCTGTCTTCGGCCGCTTAGCAAATGAAGTTCATTTCGCACGGTCCAGAGAAATTCGAGCGACCGGTCGAGGGCCCTCGACTGGTCAGGGAAGAGTATCGAGTCCCATCGGTCGGTCTTATGCCTTGCCCGGATGACCCATCGCCCGACCTGAAAGTCCCGCAGCCCTCCCCTCGCCTCCTTGACATTCGGTTCCAGCACATATTCCGGGTTTTCATATTTCTGGTGGCGCTGCTGGAGGTCTCTCCTGAGGGCTGCCGCGAAATCACGGACATTTCGATGAAGGATTCGTTTCGTGAAGAGATCGTAAAAGGTCCGGAAAAATTCATATTCTCCATCGAGGTAACGGCCATCGATCAGGCCCGTCTTGATATACAAATCCGACTGGGCCATAGCCAGGCACTCGTCGACCGACCTGGAGCTGCAGCTCACGTCGAATCCCAAATCCCAGAGAGGGTAGAGCGTCTTCTCGATGAGAGGCGGTAAGTCTTCTTTTTGAGAGGAGGAGTACAAAAGGAGAAGGTCGATATCCGAATAGAGGGCCAGCTCTCCCCGTCCGTATCCCCCCACAGCCATCAGGCAGACGGAGGGAGCGGGTAATTCGGATTGAGCCTTCCAGAAGGCCTTTCGAACGAGGCCATCGACCAGATCGGAATATTGTCGAAGAAATTCTTTGGGGGCCCGGTGACTCGGCGCTCCCCGGGCCATTCGGGTCTTGATCTCTCTGAGCCCATTTCGGGTGATCCCGAGGTCAAATTGCATCCCGTCCCCGTTCCCCTGTACGGATTCGGATGACCTCTTCCACCGGAAATACGAAGATCTTTCCGTCTCCAATTTTTCCCGTCTTCGCAGCCCGTTCAATCGTCTCAATGACCTGAGTCACCAGTTCATCGATGACGATCAGCTCAATCTTCGATTTCGGCACGAAATCGATGGTGTATTCGGCCCCCCGGTAGACTTCCGTATGACCCTTCTGCCGGCCAAACCCACGGACCTCACTGACCGTCATTCCCTGAACACCGAGCTTACTCAGGGCATTCTTGACTTCATCGAGCTTAAAGGGCTTCACAATCGCTTCAATCTTCTTCATGTCGCCTCCTCTGCCTTAGTCGCTTGGTCTCATGGTCGTTTAGTCGCGTGGTCGTTTAATTGGGTCATCGACTACAAGACGACGTGACTACGCGACCACACGACTAAAAACTATATCCTGTCTCGCCGTGCTGCGTCAAATCGAGCCCGCTTAACTCATGCTCTTCGATCACCCTCAAACCCATCGTTGAATCGAGAACCTTCAGGATGATGAGGGTCACGACAAAGGAGTAGACCCACGCGGCAACCACGCTCAATGCCTGAATGGCCAGAAGCGACGGATTCCCAAAAAAGAGCCCGTCATTTCCTGCCGCATTGATTGCCTTCGAGGCAAACAGGCCTGTGGCCAGAGCACCCCAGGTGCCTCCCACGCCATGAACTCCAACGACATCGAGGGAGTCATCGTATCCGAGTTTTGTCTTCAGATTGATGGCAAAATAGCAGAGCCCTCCTGCAACAACGCCGATCACAATGGCTGAGAGAGGTCCAACGAATCCCGAGGCGGGGGTAATGGCAACCAGCCCGGCTACGGCACCCGATGCCGCCCCGAGGACGGTCGGGTTGCCTCTGTAGGCCCACTCCGCGATCATCCACGAGAGGGCTGCGGCAGCCGTTGAGATATGAGTCACCACAAAAGCAGAGGTTGCAAGAGAGCCGGATGCCACGGCACTTCCCCCGTTAAAACCGAACCAGCCGAACCAGAGGAGCGCCGCACCCAGGAGGGTCATGGTGAGATTGTGAGGTGGCATGGGCTCAGTACCGTACCCCCTTCTCTTCCCCACGACCAGGGTGGCTGCCAGTGCGGCAACGCCCGAGCTGATGTGAACGACAAGACCCCCTGCAAAGTCAAGGGCCCCCAGATTTCTGATCCATCCACCCGTTCCCCAGACCCAGTGGGCCACGGGGTCATAGACAACCGTCGCCCAAAGAATGAGAAAGACAAGGTACGTCTTGAACTTAAATCGTTCGGCAAAGGCGCCGGTGATCAGGGCAGGAGTGATCACGGCAAACATCATCTGAAAGATCATGAAGGCTTGATGGGGGATGGTCGCGGCGTAATCAGGAAAGGGTTCAAGCCCCACACCCCTCAGCCCGACCCAAGCAAGGCTTCCGATGACATGGCCAATGTCCGGGCCAAACGAAAGACTATATCCATAGAGCACCCACTGGATGGTGATCACGCCGAGGGCGATAAAGCTCTGCATGATCGTCCCGAGGACATTCTTCGTCCTGACCATGCCGCCGTAGAAGAGGGCGAGTCCGGGGGTCATCAGCATCACCAGGGCTGAAGAAATCAAGATCCATGAAGTATCCCCTGAATCCACTCTGGGCGGTGATGGGGCTGTCTGGGGAGGTAAGGGCGAAACCGCCTGCCCTGAGACTGCCGGGGCCTGTTGGACCGAGGGGGCACCCTTAGACTCTTCAGCGAGGACATAACCTGCCAATAAGAAACTGAGAATGAGGACTGTAATCGTTGCTTTCACCATTTCGTCTCCTCCCGTCAATAGTGTTATGGTGGGCAGTGGCCACCCTACTCCTCTTTTCCGGAACCCTGCGGCTTCAGCATCCCTAAAAAGTTTCTGAAAAACCTCTTCCCTCTTTCCTTGTAGCCCCCCATCTTCACCTCGGTCTCCGCCAGGATCTCTGCTCTGGTGTGCGGAGGAGACCCGGCCCCCTTGAACTCTTCTTCATACGCCTCCATCCACTCCCCAATCATTTCCTCAGTCACTTCTAAATGGAACTGGAGACCATAAGCGTTCTCTCCGTAGCGGAAGGCCTGATTCAGGAGGCCCGACGTCAGGAGTAATTTCCCTGCCTTCGGGATACTGAAAACATCTTCGTGCCACTGGAAAACGGGAAAGGACTGTGGAAGATTCTGAAATAGAGGATCTCTTGATCCCTCTTCTGTCAAACGGACATCATACCATCCAATTTCTTTTGACGGAGCCCTGAAGACCTTTGCTCCAAGGGCCTTTGCAATCAGTTGGGCTCCAAGACAGATTCCGAGAACGAACTTGCCCCTCTGGATCGCCTCTTTGATAAAGAGATCCTCTTCCCTGAGGAAAGGATAGCGGTCCTCCTCGTAGACATTCATCGGGCCGCCTAAAAGCACGATGTGACTGAGATCATCAAGTTTCGGTAAATGGACCCCGGTTGCCAGGGTAAGAATCTGATAAGGGATGTTCCCTTCTGTCAGGCATTGTTCAATGAGCCCGGGTCCTTCGACTTCGACATGTTTGACGATCAAAAGAGTCATTCTTGCGGCTCCGACAGGAGAAAGAGAGGGCTTTCCCCCTGCCACAAAATGGCGGGGCCAGGACTTGCTGCGCCCCGTACCCTTTTGGAGAGCAAGGCTTGTGCCAAACTATCCTATCTGGGAAAATTTAGATTTTGATTAAGGATTTTCAGAGGTTGGTAACACGAAGGTGAAGAATTTTACTCCGCCTGTAAACCGCCCACCAGCGGATCTCATGCCTGAATTTAGGCAGCCTGCTGGAAAAGGACCAAAATGAAATTTAGCCCTTCTCCTCAAGACGCTAAATGGCTACCCCTCTTTCCATTTTCAAAGCGCCTCCCGTCCCCGTTCTCCCGTGCGGATCCGAATTACCTCTTCTACAGGGGATATGAAGATTTTTCCATCTCCGATCTTTCCTGTTTTGGCAGCTCGCTGTATGGTCTCAACGACTTGAGTGATCAGTTCATCACTGACAATAAGCTCAATCTTCGATTTGGGTATGAAATCGACCGCGTATTCAGCGCCTCGATACATTTCACTGTGCCCTTTCTGCCTGCCGAAGCCTTTCACCTCGCTGACGGTCATTCCCTGAATGCCGATCTTAGTCAATGCGTCCTTCACTTCTTCCAATCTGAATGGCTTGATGATGGCCTCAATCTTTTTCATGTCTTCCTCCTTCTTCGCGCTTCATTAGTTAGAAAATAGCAACGCGGCGGGTTCAAGTCTCTGACTTGAACCCTATGGTTCGCAATCCTACTGAGCCCCTTGCCACCTACGAACTTCAGGGTTCAATTCAGAGGATTGAACCCACAGATGGCCCTTACCCGAAGACCTAACCTAAACCGGCTTCATAGCCCTAACCGTAACCCGCAATAATTTTCATGGTTCGTGCCTGCACGCCACAGTGCCCATACAGGTCTTGCGCTGGTATCGCGTTTCGGCACACAGGCGTGGGCGTCCTCCGACATGGGCTATTTCTTGAACCACTGGGACAGCGAGGGAAGATTAATATCCAACTGGATGGTCCATTTCCATTTGCCGTTGATCTCTTTTTCGTTGAACCATACTGGTCCCGTCAAGAGACTGATGTCTTTCGTGAAATAGTAATAGAGACCTGCGCCTCCACCCCCGATGGAGTTCTTCCCCGAGGCATAGTCCGCAGCAAGGACAACCCTGTTGAACTCATTGCCATCTCTATCCTTGGTAGCGAAGAACCCGTGGTCGAACCCGACCATAAAGCCCTTATTTTCCCTGTCTCCATGTTTGTCCACCAATGCCTTCCCATTCCCGATATAAGGACCTGCAAAGAGCCGCCCGATGACGGGGATGGTTTTGCCAACCACGCCATAAACAATATTCTGGTTCGTCACATTCTTCTTGGTCCCCACATTGAAAATTCCGATGTTCAGGGCAGGAGATCCCTTGAAGAGCGAATCTTCGGGTGTCCCCAGTTTGGCATTAAACGAAATCGGGTAGTCCGTCGGCTCGTTTAAATCAATCCCCACCTCCATCTGAAGCTTTTCGAAAGGAAGCACACCAACAGTAAGACCGACGTCTGTTGCGAAAGAGCCGGCTCCATTCTCGGCTTTTCTAAAGACAGTGAAATAGTTATCCACCCCGATGTGTACCACGCCGAAAGGTTGAATGTCGGTTGTCGCAGGGGTCCAATAGGTTGTTGAAGGCGTTCCCCAGACAACGGAGGTGAAGAGAAGGGATGCGATGAAAGATCCTATCAAGAGGCTTCGTTTCTTCATTTGTTTCTCCTTTTCTTTTCAATTCAGCCTTGAGAGCAGATCTTGAATACTCCTATCTTCCTTTCATCTCGACATGGGAGTCTCTGAGGCCTTGTCGAGCTGGACCCCGCTGTAGCCGGTCACTCCCATCTCCGGAACATCGAGCCCCTCGACTTCCGCCTCCCCATCCACCCGGTTACCCACCAACAGATCGATCACCTTGAAGACGATCAGCGAAATCAGCCCGATATACACAAAGTTCGCTGTGATTCCGATGCACTGCGCAAGGAACTGGGACGGATCACCGTAGAACAGTCCTTTGACAGTCCCCGAGACGTTATTCCAGCCATCACCATACGTACCGTCCGCAAAAAGCCCCAGGGCAAGACATCCCCACGCCCCGTTGGCTCCATGGACGGCGATAGCTCCGACGGGATCGTCCACCTTGAGCTTTCTCTCGATAAAAAGGGCGGCCTCCACTACCAGCCAGCCTGCGATGAGACCAATGATACAGGCGCTGATGGAGTTGACGAAAGCGCAAGGGGCTGTGATGGCAACCAATCCGGCGAGCATACCATTGCACATCATGCTTGGATCGGGTTTCTTGAAACGCACGAGCCACATCCAGAGCGTAGCAGCGAGGGCCCCTGTGGCAGAAGCCAGCATGGTATTGGTGGCAACAACGCCGATGCGCAGGTCTGTCCCCGCAAGCGTTGAACCAGCATTGAAACCGAACCATCCAAAAGCCAAGATGAAGGTGCCGATGATGGCCATCGGAATGTTGTGGCCGACAATTGGATTAGCGCTTCCGTCCTTGTTAAACTTACCCATCCGGGGGCCGAGGAGCCATGCCCCCACTAAGCCGAAGTTCCTGGGGTATTAAGATAATAACCTATTGATCCGAAAAGAATTTCGGAGAAAATGGGTTTTCATTTACATGGCTACAAACCAAGGAGTTGGAAAGCCCGCTGCTGCAGGGGACTCATCTC
>Ga0209777_10001429_pt1 | contig 34435 bp, 28 predicted proteins | sample FrelakmetHBP12HB_FD_187147 | JGI IMG/M metagenome (GOLD analysis project Ga0209777, IMG submission 187147) | Freshwater lake sediment microbial communities from the University of Notre Dame, USA, for methane emissions studies -HBP12 HB (SPAdes)... | ecosystem: Environmental > Aquatic >...
TTTTGAAGTTCCACCTTCGCTTCTGGAAAGACAGATTTATTATATGATGGCTGATACGCAAAAAAGGATGACTTCAGCCGGTATGGATGAGAAAAATGCGATGGAACTTAGCTTTAAAATGCATGATAAGTTTAAAGATAATGCAGTAAAAATAGTCAAATCTTTCTTGCTTTTGAAAAAGATAGCCGAAAAAGAATCATTTATAATCGAAGAAAATGATATGGAGAAATATATTCAGGACTTAGCTGCCCAGCACGGCCGGGATTACGAATCGTTAAAAAAAACGTACGATAGTGAAGAAAGAAAAGATGGTCTTAAAATGGAATTGATGCAAAAAAAGGTATTTGACTTTATCGAGCAGAATGCCAATATTAAGGTAGTTGAAAAAAATGGTGTGGATGTGGAGGTTAAATAGTGAATTTGATTCCCATGGTGGTTGAACAAGACGGGCGAGGTGAACGGGCATACGATATCTATTCCCGTTTATTGAAAGATCGAATTATTTTTCTGGGGACAGCTATCGATGATAATATAGCTAATTTAGTTGTTGCTCAGATGTTATATTTGGAAGCCGAAAATCCGGATAAAGAAATATTTTTTTATTTAAATTCTCCCGGAGGCAGTGTAAGTTCAGGTATGGCTATTTATGATACAATGCAGTACATTAAATCGCCGATTTCGACAGTTTGCATGGGACAATCAGCAAGTATGGCCGCCTTGCTTTTAGCGGCGGGGGAAAAGAAAAAACGATTTGCCCTGCCTCATTCGAGAATTTTAATCCATCAACCATTGGGAGGTTTTCAGGGACAGGCAACGGACATTGGCATTCAGGCAAAAGAAATATTAAGGTTAAAAGATGAGTTAAACAAAATCCTGGCCGATTTAACAGGACAGCCGCTTTCCAGGATTATCAACGATACGGAACGTGATTATTTTATGACTAGTGAACAAGCTAAAGAATACGGTTTAATCGATGAAATTATAATTCGCAAGCCGGATTCTTCAGCTAACACAAAAAAGGAGAATTAAGTGATAAAAAAAAGCAAGAATAACAGGACGGGGCAGGGCATGCTTTTTTGTTCTTTTTGTGGAAAAATGCAAAGTGAAGTTCGAAAATTGGTCGCCGGTCCGACAGCATATATTTGCGATGAGTGCATTGAACTTTGCCGTTATATTGTTGAGGAAGAAGAAGATAATCTTGTAGAAAAAGATTCCCAAAAAGGTTTGCCGCATCCGAAAGAAATTAAGAAATTTTTAGATCAATACGTGATTGGTCAGGAAAAAACAAAGAAAATTTTGTCGGTCGCCGTTTATAATCATTATAAAAGATTATTTTCCCATATTGATCCCGATGGAATCGAAATTCAAAAAAGCAATGTGCTTCTGATTGGTCCAACAGGTTCGGGGAAAACATTACTGGCGAAAACTTTGGCAAAATTTCTGAATGTTCCTTTTACAATTGCCGATGCTACAACTTTAACGGAAGCCGGATATGTGGGTGAAGATGTAGAAAACATTATTTTAAGTTTGCTGCAAAATGCCGATTATGATGTTACCAGAGCATCGAAAGGCATTGTCTATATTGATGAGATAGATAAAATTGCAAAGAAATCAGGGAATCCTTCCATAACCAGAGATGTATCCGGCGAAGGAGTTCAGCAGGCGTTGTTGAAGATTATGGAAGGAACAATGGCCAACATTCCGCCCAAAGGAGGCCGTAAACATCCTCAGCAGGAATTTATTCAAGTAGATACAACAAATATTTTGTTTATATGCGGCGGCGCTTTTAATGATCTGGAAAATATCATTTCCAAACGGCTGGGAGTTAATGCAATGGGTTTCGGCGCCGAAATAAAAAGTAAGAAGGAAAAGAGAATTGGTGAATTACTTGCAGAAGCTAGGTCGGAAGATTTATTGAAATTTGGATTAATACCGGAATTTATCGGCCGCCTGCCCGTTATCGCCACCTTGGATGAATTGGATGAATCGGCTTTAATCCGGATTTTAGTGGAGCCCAAAGACGCTATTATCAAACAATATAAAAAATTATTTGCTTTGGAAAATGTAGTTTTGAAATTTACGGATGGAGCATTAAGGGCTGTATCCAAGTTATCCATGGAAAGAAAATCCGGTGCGCGCGGCTTACGCTCCATACTGGAAAACACAATGCTGGAAGTCATGTATGATATTCCTTCAGAAACTGATATTAAGGAATGTGTCATCAGTGAAGAGGTCGTCTTAAAGAAAGAAAAACCAATTTTAATTTACGAAACTAAATCTGAATCTGCTTAAAAAGTATACGGTGAAAATATGTTTGACGAGAAAAAAATAAATGATCAGGATAAAGAAATTGTAATTCCTCTCTTACCGCTGAGAGATGTTGTAATGTTTCCGCATATGATCGTGCCTTTGTTTGTCGGACGCGAAAAATCTATCGCCGCGCTGGAATCGGCTATGAAATACGAAAAAAGCATTTTTATGGTTGCCCAGAAAAATGCCAAGGACGATGATCCGAAAAAAGAAGATATTTATCATGTCGGCACGATTGGTATTATCATTCAACTTTTGCGTTTGCCTGATGGAACGGTCAAGGTACTTGTTGAAGGAAAAACTCGCGGAGTCATAAAAGAATATTTACCCAATAACGATTTTTTCCTGGTTAAAGTAAATGAGATCGAGGATATTGATGATCAAAATGATGTGAAGAAGCAAGCGCTGATGCGCAGCATTAAAGAATCTTTTGAGTTTTACCTGAAACTCAGCAAGAAAATTCACGTGGAAATGATAGGAACAATTGCTGCCATTGAAGACGCTTCGAAACTTGCTGATGTCGTTATTACCCATCTCAATGTGAAACTGGAAGATAAACAAAAAATTATAGAGATATTTAACATTGGCGAACGTCTGGAAACAATTTATTCGCTGATGCTTTCTGAAATCGAAATCTTGCAGGTCGAAGAAAAAATCAAGCGACGCGTAAAAAAGCAGATGGAGAAGACGCAGAAGGATTATTATCTCAACGAACAAATGCGTGCTATTCAGAAGGAGATGGGAGAAAAGGATGATTTTCGTAATGAGATAACCGAGTTGGAAAAACGTTTGAAGCAAAAAAAGATGTCGGAAGAGGCAGTGAAAAAAGTCCGGCAGGAAATTAAAAAATTACAAATGATGACGCCCATGTCCGCGGAAGCTACGGTAGTCAGGAATTATATTGACTGGATATTGGACATGCCTTGGTCGGAAAAAACAGAAAATAAATTCACACTTAAAGAATCCGAGGCTATTCTAGAAGAAGATCATTATGGATTAAAGAGTGTTAAAGAACGCATTATAGAATACCTTGCCGTGCAATCGCTGGTAAAGAAAAATAAAGGTTCGATTTTGTGTCTGGTTGGCCCGCCGGGTGTGGGAAAGACATCGATCGCTAAATCAGTGGCCAGAGCCACGAATAGAAAATTTGTGCGCATTTCTCTGGGCGGTGTTCATGATGAAGCAGAAATTCGCGGCCATCGTCGAACCTATATCGGAGCTATGCCGGGTAAGATTATCCAGTTGTTAAAAAAAGCCGGTTCCAACAATCCCGTTTTTTGTCTGGATGAAGTGGATAAGCTTAGTTCTGATTTTAGAGGTGATCCATCATCCGCGCTGTTGGAAGTTCTTGACCCGGAACAAAATTTTGCCTTTAATGATAATTATCTCGATGTCGACTATGATTTATCGGAAATTATGTTTATTACTACAGCAAATGTTTTGCAGACGATACCCGCTCCGCTGCAGGACAGAATGGAAGTAATCAGGATTGCCGGATATACGGAACCGGAGAAGCTGCAAATAGCAATAAAATTTCTGATCACGAAGCAGGTGGATGCCAACGGATTGAAAATTGAAAATATTGAATTCACAAAAGGGGCGTTGCTGAAAATCATTCGTCAGTACACGCGGGAAGCTGGAGTGCGCAATCTGGATCGGGAAATTGCTTCCATATGCCGTAAAGTAGCAAAAGAAATAGTGAGTAATGATAACAATAAAAAAATGATTATTAGTTCCAAGTCAATCTCCAAATATTTGGGTGTGCCCAAGTACCACCATGGCGAGATTGAAGGAAAAGATAAAATCGGTCTAACAATAGGACTGGCGTGGACGGAAGTTGGTGGAGAACTTCTGGCCATTGAAGCCTCCATTATGGAAGGCACTGGCAAGATGATAATGACCGGAAAATTGGGTGATGTCATGCAGGAATCCGTTCAGGCTGCCTTGAGTTATATTCGTGCTCGCGCCGAACAATTCGGCCTGACAAAGAATTTTTATAAAAAAATTGATATTCATGTCCATGTACCGGAAGGGGCAATTCCCAAAGATGGTCCTTCCGCGGGCATTGCCATGGCTACATCCATTGCTTCAGCGTTGATGAAGAAAAAAGTGCGTGCCGATTTAGCGATGACCGGTGAAATTACATTAAGAGGCAGAGTTTTACCGATCGGTGGTCTCAAAGAAAAAATTCTTGCCGCTCATCGGGGCAATATTAAAACAGTGATTATTCCGAAAGATAATGAAAGAGATCTTGCGGAAGTTCCGCAAAATGTGCAGAATGCACTGAAGATTATTTTTGTAGAGCATATCGATGAAGTACTGAAAATTGCTTTTATTCAGGATGAAGAAAATATTGGCGCAACAGTCACAGCAGATGTGCCGGTAAGTTCCCAATCCGTGAATTAAAAGGTTTTTTGTGCTCTTATAACTTGACAAGGAATATCAATGTTGCTAGAAACCTCACAGTGTTTTTGATGTATTACGGGCGGGTAGCTCAGCTGGGAGAGCGCCACGCTTACACCGTGGATGTCACAGGTTCGATCCCTGTTCCGCCTACCATTAATGCTGAATTGATAAAGTGAAAACAGAATTAAAATGATTTTTTGGGGTCGTAGTTAAGTTGGTTATAACGCCGGCCTGTCACGCCGGAGGGCGTGGGTTCAAGTCCCATCGGCCCCGCCAGAAAATCTTAAAGGAGTCAACAAGTTATGTTGACTCCTTTTTTATTTTGGCATTATTTATGTAATAGAAATTAGATTTCCCCAGCACTATCCCCAGCAAAAACCACTTAAATCGGACTTTTTAAACATTAGTTTTTTTAATACATAAAAAAGGGGGTTAAGATTAGAATAAACAAAATGAAGAACAATGAGGATATAATATCATTTTTTAGTTGTCATGCAAAAATAATTGCAACAACACGCTTTAGCAATTTGGCCATCTCATTATCTATGTTACATTACAACTAGGATTATAAGTCGTTCTGGCATATCATTTTACTTTTCTTTCAGCATTCGTGATACTTTTTCGATGGCAATGTCCTTTGTCCGAATTTCATTGATTAACATTAGTTCATAGCTGGAAAGATTTTCTACTCCTGTGTTTCGCTGAAGTTCAAGTTGAACAATTTCAGCTTCAGTCGGCTCAAACAATTTCGTGAATGTGGTTTCTTCATTAATTAGATACTTAATGTCTGCTATTGAAAGTGAATTCCACTCGCGGATTTTATCGAAAACATCCCTCGATAATTCTTTTTGAGCAAAGGATATGACAGATTTATTTTCCTGAGATATCTTTGTCAATTTTACGATGGGGCTGGGATAATCAGCTGACAGATTAAAGATGTCTTTTTCTTTTTTCCGTCTAAACAGAAAAACATTATTATGATCATCCTTCAATAGGATTGCATATATCAATGGCAATCCTATATTAGAAAATCTTTTTAATTCAGGAAAAGGAGCGATAAGAGTAATCATACGGAGTTGTTTGTTGAGTTTCGATAATAAATATAATGGTTCGAGATTATCAAAGATAAGACCATCCGGCATAAACATTTTTATTAAACGGCCGTTGCTTCTGAACGGATACAATGAAGTATCATCTATATACTCAGGATTTATATATAGCGCCCTGGCCATCATCTTTAAAGTTTCTTTGGAAAGACTTGCCTGTTCTTTTTCGAATTGCTGCAATGATTGATAAGTAATTTTCGCACTTGCCGAGACCTCAGGCTGAGTTTTTCCGGTCAATTCCCTAACTAATTTAAATAGCTTGTTGATTGATAATTTATCCATAAATATTCCTTGACACAAGTGTATTGTCTGCTATATAGCAATATATATTAGTAAACACAGGTTATGTGCTGGTATCTAATATATATAATATGAAAATAAAAAGCAAGGAGAAAAAAGCAATGGAGAAATTATTAATTACAGAATCTGAGGCTTCCAAACTTTTAAGCGTTTCTCTTCCGACATTGCGCAATGATCGCCACTGTTCCCGTGGGTGCAGGTACGTTAAAATAGTCAAAAACGGCGGAAAACGAGGCAGTATCCGGTACAGAATGTCCGACATTATTGAATATATAGAAAAAAATACAATAAAGCTGGAAGAATAAAACCAGAGGCAGACGATGAGACCAATTATAAGCGTCATCAATAATAAGGGCGGCACAGCGAAGACTACAACTGTAATCAATACCGGAGAAGCATTATCAAGGCTTGGGAAAAGGGTTCTAATCATCGATATGGATAATCAGTGCAACGCGACTGACATCCTGCAGGATGGTATTGGAAGCCCGATTGTCAAGAGCCTTTACGATGTATTAGATCCCCGGAGTGGTGACGGGGGCACCGATATAGAAAGCTGCATATATCCGGCCGTCAAGAATGGGCTGCATTTTATACCCAATATTCCCGATTCCGCTATTCTAGGCCCCAGGATTATCCTGGGAGGCGAAGCTACCCTCTTTCTGCTGCGGGAACGTGTGCGCAATTACGCCTTGAATAATTTCGATTTCACGTTCATTGATTGTCCCCCCAACCTTGATGTATTCGTTATTGCGGCGATGATCGCATCTGATCTCGTGATAGTACCCACCATGGCTGGCAGTAAATTTTCGCTTAATGGACTCGTGAAAACAAAATCCTTCATAGATGATATAGGCGACCGCTATAACCCTGATCTCAAATTTTTAAAACTCCTGATCACCATGGTGGACAGCCGTACATCAATCTGTAAAACGGTCGTCAACGCCATACGGAAGACTTTTTTGGAAGACGAGGTTTTCTGTCAGACCATTCCTATGAATACCGATTTTCAAAAAGCGGAAGTTTTTAATCAATCTATTTTTGGTTACAGAACCGGCGCCCCTGGCGCCGGCGCATATATGAAAATTGCGGAAGAGATCATAAATACAATAGAAAGTAAAAGCGACATCCTTAACCCCTAATTAAGGAAAAGCATTTATGCAGACTAAAAGTTCAACCGGAAAATCCAACATTATGGGCAGACTCGTTGATGAAATCGTCACGAACGTATCCGGCCAGTTTCGTGGAGTTGATTCTCCCTCTGAACACACAAAAGAACGGACAGTCAAACACACACACAATCAGACGCTCAATCGGACGGACAATCAGACAGACAGTCACACAAACAAACGGACAATCAGACAGTCAAACAGACAGTCTTCAGGACACACAGAAGAACAGTATGAAGAACACACCGAAGATCACTTTAAAGAACAGTCGCCAAAACAGGATTCCCCCGAAACGCACATTTTAACTGCGATGGATAGATCAGCGCCTCCGTTTACTCATTTTACTGAAAGACAAAGCGCCGTCCTGTCCTTTATGATTCATAGTAAGAATAAATATGTCACACTCGATTATATTGCCTGTGCCACTGGCCTGACATACGCTTCAGTCCGCACGGCTATTAAGACTCTTCGCCAATATAAATACGTTTTAAACACAGGCCGCTTCAGACATCTTAAGACACAATACCTCCATTACGAACTTGACGAGATTCGCTGTGAACAATTTTGGAAAGCAAAAGGTATTTTCTATGATTTCAGCAGACCATTGAGATGGGACAAGAATGGTATGAATCGGTCTGCGGACACAAAATCCGTACAGACAAAAGAACACTCAGAAGAACAGTCATCCGAACAGACACTCAGTCAGACGGACAGTCGGACGGTCAATCAGACAGACTTACTTAGTAGTAGTACTATATTTAATAATAAACTACTACTAACTAAGATAACGGAGACATTTGAAACCCACCCGGATTTTGCATTTTGGGTCGAAGAAAAACTTGCATCTGATACCGTGCTCAGATGGATAGAGGAATTCAGCGACGTTCCGATAAAAATTGAAGATATGTTGCTGTATCTTTCCCGCTGCAGTTACGATCTGACAACACTAAACAAAAAAGCATTCCTCAAAAACACACCGGTAAACTATTTTTACGGCTGCATCAAGCGGAACAAAACATATTTGCCTCCGCAGGGGTTTAAAACTCTCGAAGAAAGGATTTTGGAAGATAAACGCAAGATCGTGGAGGAACTGGAAAGCAGAGTCCGTGAACTTCATGAATTGGAAGAAAAGGAGAAACAGGCAAAGATCGAAATTAGATTCCACGAAATGATGAATGAAGAAACCGGTGAACTTTACAGAGCATGCTTAAATAATATTCCGTCTATGTTCAGGGACAGTGATCATTCCGGGCCGGGATTCAAGACCGCCATGAAACAAGCTTTTATTAAAATTCCCAATAATTGATCATAAAAATTAAAAATGGAGGAGTTTAATTATGCAAGATGCTGCAAAGGAGAAAAAGAAACTTAGTCCAAGTTTTGATGCGCAAATGGATGTGCTGAAGAAAAAAATGAAATCACTAAAGATGGAAATTAAGGCCGATAAAGCAAAAAGACTTAACGACCAAAGAATTAAATTGCATAAGTTAGTCACTTCTTTTGTTTCCAAAGGCTGGCCGGAAGATTACGAAACACTGAAATCAAATATCGCAACTATATTCGAGGAATAGTTTTATGATGGGACCGGTATCTCAATCCGCAACTGCAGCCAGTAAATATTATTACGAAAAAGATCCCGTTTACGAAAAAAATAACAGCAGGTGGCTGGGCGGAGGCTTAGAATCTCTCGGCCTGGAGACAGGCGCTGTTGTTTTGAAGGATGATTTTAATAATATTATCAGAGGGAATGATTTGACCGGCGAACAAATTGTTCAGGATACTTATTCCGCGGCAGGGCGAACAGAACATCGCGCCGGCGTTGATTTTGTTTTTTCCGATCCGAAGAGCGTCTCCATTATGGAACATCTTGCCGGAGATGAGAGAATCAAAGCTGCCAGGTCAGCCGCCATTGAAGACGTTGTGAAACATATTGATGATAATTATATCGCCTACCGGGAAACAGTTAACTACCAGGTAAATGTCGTCCATGTTCGGGGAAGGGGTATCTTTTCCGCATATGAACATTCAACAAGCCGTGAAAACGATCCTAATTCCCATACCCATGTTTTGATATGCAATATGGTGCAACGTGATGACGGTTCCTACAGGGCTTTGTATAATGACGAGATATTCAAGAATCAAAAGGAAATTACCGCCGTCTATAACGCCGGTATGGCCAAAGGCTTATCGGAGATCGGTTATGCAATAGAAATCAAACCTAACGGATTATACGAAGTTGCAGGGGTACCAAAAGAGCTGATTGACACGTTTTCCAAGAGAACAGCAAATATCAAACAGGCGGAAGCCGAATTTTTAGATAATAACAATGTTCTGGAAACCAATCCCAAAATACAAGTAATTGCCACGCTGGAAACCAGGCCGGAAAAATCAAATTTAACAAAAGAATATTTGATCGATTCCTGGAATAAGCAAGCCTCCGATATCGGTTATTCCCCGGATAAATTGTCATCGTTGGTTACAGCAGCGTTTAACAATAAAATTGTCAATGATATTTCCGTAAACAGCGTCATTCGTCATGTTGTTAATGATCTTACCTCCACTGAATCTACGTTTACCACTTCAGATTTAATTAAACATAGCCTGGCTCTTTCGATGGGTAAATATAACAAAAATGACATCACAAATGAGATCGATAAAAATGTAACCGGAGATAAACTGTTTACGGAAATAGCGCCCGGAATCTACAGCACTGACAAAATGATCGAGACGGAAAAAAATATATTACGTGTGTTGGAATCCGGAAAAGGGAAAGTGAATCCCTTAATGAGTAAAGAAGAAGCGGAAAAGTTCATCATCAGTTTTGAAAATAGTAATCAAAATATCGTACCTCACGGTTTGACCAAAGATCAAAGAAGTTTGTTTATTGATGTAATGACATCCGGTGATCAGTTTATTGTTGTTCAGGGAGACGCGGGAACCGGTAAAACAACTATTTTTAAGGCCGTCGCCGACGCCTGTGAAGAAAAACTTGTTACTTTGACCGGCCATTCCAAAACCGGTAAAGCCGTCGAGGAATTTATCAGCGCCACCGGCGCCAAAGGCAGCACTGTTGATTCTTTTTTACTTCATAAATCTAATGACGACGGCATTTCTTTAAGAATTATAGATGAAGCTTCGATGTTGGGTTCTTTGCAGACACATTCCATGATTGACAGAGCCGTTGATGATAATGCCCGATTAATTCTACTGGGTGACATGAAACAATTACAGGCAATAGATGCCGGACGTGCTTTTCAAGATGCTCAGGAAAAAGGCGACATTCATGTGGTTAAATTATCGCAGGGTATTCGTCAAAAAAATGCTTATACAATCAAATTGGCCGAGTTGGCGAAAAGTAAATATAAAATAAGTGATGCCGTCAATCTTATCAATGAGAATAACAAACTGTATGAAAGAATTTCTATAGATGATCGAAGAGATTTGATTTTGGAATTATATAAAAATGATCCGTCCAGTTTGATTGTCGTTACATCAACTAATAAAGAAAAAGAGATTTTAAATTCGGACATCCGTTCTTATCTGGTAGATAATAATATAATCGACGACAAAGGTTTCCTTTTTAATACGCGAGCGCCTATTTCTCTTGTGGGGATTCAAAAACGGTTTTCTTCTAATTACGAGATCGAAAATACAATTCATATTAAGAAATCCTTCGACGGTATCGAGCCGGGGACTTCCGGTAAAATAACCAATATTGATTTAAACAATAATACAATTACCGCCGCTCTGGATAACGGTTCGATACAGAAAATAGATATGTTTAAGAATGGGGATAAAATATCCGGATCAGTAGATACGATAAAAGAATTTGCTCAGGGCGATCACATAATGTTCTTAAAAAATAATAAATTAATTGGTGTTAATAATGGCCAGACCGGAACAATTAATTCTATTGATGAAAGCGGAATTATCAATGTCAGTGTCGGTAAAAATAAGATCAATGTAAATTTAAATCACTATAATTATGTAGATCATGCTTATGCAATTACCGATTACAAATCACAGGGAGGATCGTATTCCAAAGTTATATTCAGCGCTGTTGCCGACAGGGTAAATCTTAATTCGTTTTATGTTGCCGCCACCCGGGCTAAAGATGATTTTTATTTATTAACCGATGATGTCGATCAATTAACAAAACATGCTTCCCGGCCCCAGGATAAAAAATCTACACTTGATCATACAATCCCCAACGATGAAAATGGAATAAATATTTATTCCAAAGTTGAAAAAGATATTGCTGATTCTATCCAGAGTAAAGATTTATCCCGGATGGAAAAAGACGGATACGCCATAGAGCAAATGCCTCAGAGTAGTAATTCTTTCGATAGGGGACCGGAAATTTAATAATCGCCATATTTGAGGTTGGGAAGTGAAGAACTTCGGTAAGAGGTTAATGGAAGGGTAGACGGGTTTTCTACAGGAGACCCTACGCAGAAAATTTCTGCCACAGTTTAAAAGCGGGAAAGAAAAATGGCCATTAGTATCTGATATGATTAAATATTAAGCTTTAAATATTATTTAAAGCAGCAAAGAAAAAACAAGGAAATTTAGTAATGATAACATGCGCATATGAGGTTTAAACGCGAGAGAGGTTTTTGGAGCTGAATAAACAGTAAGTTAAGAGCAAAATGGACTTAGTACTTGATATTATTAAATATTAAGTTTTAATAATTATTTAAAGCAGTAAAGAAAAAACAGGATAATTTTACAATGAAAACATATTCATATGAGGTTTAAACGTGAAAGGGATTGTTGGGGCTAAGATAATCGGTGAGCTAAGGGTGAGAATGGATAAGGAAGCGGCAGAGAAAAAATGCTCGATGTCCGAATTGATCCGGCAAAAAATAATATTTGCCTACGAGCAGGAAGAGAAAGAAAAAACGATTATAGATTTAAAAAAAATAGAAGGCGATATTAAATTTTTAATAAATTTGCTCATCATGAATTCTTCTTTTATTGCTGAAGATATCCGTCAAGAAAAAGGCATGGACGCTTGGGCGGGGATATTTAAAACCGCAAAGGGAATATTCGACAATTATAAGAAAACAGGAAATCTCTCCATGTAGAATTGAGTGAATTATGGATAATAAATATCATGTAAAAGCATTTAAGGGATTTGAAACCTGGCTCAGTTTTCTCCAAATGGATATGAAAATGTTCAAGTGGATTTTGATTGCCTCCGGTTTGTTAAGCGCAGGTTTTACATCATTAGTTATTTCTAATTTTAACAACAGATTTTGGCAGATAAGCGGTTGGTGTTTGGAAAATATGTGGTGGGGACTTGTTAATAATACGATGAAAGTATTCCGTCCGGCATGGGATATTTTTTGGCAGGAGCTTTCCCAACTTCTGCCTTTTTACCTGACAATATTTTTCATTATCTTGACTACAATTACCGTATTCACTCTTCATTATTTTAGAAAAAGATCCATGAATCAAGAAGAGGATAAATATATCGACGGCGCCAAATTTATTTCTTCAGATAAATTATTAACGCTGTTGAGTAAAGAAAAGACGTCAATACCCATTGCCGACATTAAAACTCCCGTTGACGACGAGACAAAGCATTTTTTTATTGTAGGAAGAACAGGATCGGGTAAAACTCAAACTCTCAAAAGAGTCGTTACTCATTTGCAAACTACTGGATCAAAAATTATTCTCTATGATAATAAAGGTGATTATATTCCGACAAATTACAAGAAGGAAAGGGATATAATATTTAATCCTATTGATCAGAGGTCAGCACACTGGACTATCTTTAATGATTGCACATCGAAAATGGATATTGAACAAGTAATCTGTCACGGAATGATACCTGGGTCGGGGGGGAGCAGAGATCCATTTTGGGCTAATGCATCCAGAGAAGTCTTCCGGGGAATATTGTATTATTGTTACCGCAATAGAATGTATTCCAATGAAAAAATATGGGACGTATTGTCATCGGGTGCAAGTAAAATTGTGAAAATATTAAATACAATCCCGGAGGGAAGAACCGGCAGAGAAATGATCCTAGATTCATCTTCGAAACAGACACAAGGCATTATGGCAATGCTTTTACAATATACGGCTATTTTAGAATTAATGGCGACGCAAGATGGCAGCTTTTCCATCAGAAAGTGGCTTCATGATCCTCAACCCGGCACTTTATTTTTGGTTAATCACAGCAAAAGTAAAGACGTTTTAAAACCCATTTTAACATTACTCCTCGAAATGGCCAGCCACGAAGTTTTATCAATGCCGGACGATTACAAGCGCAGAATATATTTTTTCCTGGATGAGTTTGGATCGCTTAATCATATGAGCTCGATAATAGAATTATTGACGCGGGCGAGATCAAAGGGCGCATCTGTTTGGATTGGAACGCAGGAGATTGGACAAATAGAAAAAGTTTATGGAAAAGAAAGCCGACAGTCCATTGTTAATGGATGTGCATCTAAATTAATACTGTCTATTGCTGAGCCGGAAACGGCAAAATACTTTTCTGAGGCTATAGGTCAAACTGAAGTATTGGAATCCAGTGAATCCATGTCTATGGGGCCTTCGGAGGTAAGAGATGGACTTACTTTTACCCGAGCCTCAAAAACGAAGCCTTTAGTATTGCCATCTGTATTTCAACAATTTCCGGATATGGAAGGGATATTAAAATTAAGTAATTACGATTACTGTAAGGTAAAAGTTCCCTATGTTTCATATCCAGTATTGAATCAATATTTAGAAATTAGAAAAGATATGCTTTTGGAAAGTTTGATTAAGAAAGTCGATATTTATAAAAAGACAGTGGAAAATTCAGATAAGGTTGTTTTGGGTGCAGATGAGCACATTAATAAACCTGATAAGCCCAGCGGGCAGCTGGATATGTCTTTTATTAATTAGAGGCAAGTATGGCCAAAATAGTATCCCAATATTTATTGATTCTGATTATTATAATATTTTATTTTTCATCTGACGCTTTTTGTTTTTGCTTTGATGAAGCAGCCTGCCGGTATAATATTTCTGCGGAAATTTTATATGCCATTGCAAGGGTAGAATCTAATTTTGATCCGGGTGCCGTCAATTGGAATAAAAATGGATCTTATGATTACGGTGTCATGCAAATTAACTCCAGATGGTATAAAGTTCTTGGTGCTGATGCTTGGTCCCAATTAGGAGATCCCTGTTATAATGTTAATGTCGGAGCATGGATTTTAGCTAGGTGCATGAAAAGATATGGTTATACTTGGGAAGCGGTTGGTTGCTACAATGCGAGTAGCAAAAATAAGCGTAATTGGTATGCTTATAAAGTATTGCGTGCTATAGCTAAAATCAAAGAGAAGTAACATGTTTTAAAAACAGACAATGGAGAGAATTTAATATACGGAATCGATGCCGTCTGATCTTTTTCCCCTTAACAGATGACTTTGTGGTTTCAGCTTTCATGTGTACTTGCATTTTAGGAGACAGTCAGAAAGGAAAAGAAGGTTACTGGAAGCGACTTCGACCTTTGTTATGAGTTCATAACAATGTAAGTTAGTTTATCCTAACAAATTTCTATGAGAATAGCTTTCGCTAAATGAAAATATCAGAAAAGTGCTGGTCAACGCAGCTTTTTTACTAAAGTTATGACATGGCATACTGCTTGCAGTAATGCCTATGGGGAAGAGTATCATCTTTTGGAGTTAGGATATTCTCCTTTGTCTCTTAGTGAGGAAGCAAAAAGATCGTGTAGTTGATATATGGCATAATTTATTAGGATAAGGCAAAATGAATTTAAACGGCAACAAAATGTTCTACATTGAATCTCTTGGTTGTATCACCAACAAAGCTGATACAGCAAGGGTGGAGGCTTTCTTAAAAGTAAACGGGTGGTGTAGGACAGCGTCTTGTGATGATGCATTTCTTATTATTCTAATGACCTGTGCATTTTCGAAGGGTTCAGAAGACCAAAACATGAATCGTCTGCACGAGCTAAAGGAGAGAAAAAGGCCGGGAGCGCAAATTATTGTGGGTGGGTGCCTTCCTTCTATAAGTGCTGATCGTTTGCAAGACGAATTCGATGGGTTTGTTTTCTCTCCGAGGACTCTTGAAAGCCTCAATGCGTTTATTTCATCGGAAATAAAGATTGAGAACGTTCCTCCCATTGGATTCGAGACAAACGACAGTTCCATTACGACAATAAGAATCTCCACAGGATGTATGGGGCGGTGCACATATTGCGCGATTCCCTTTGCCAATGGCAGAACAAAAAGTCGCGATATTGAAGATATAATGATAGATATCCAGAAATCTCTAAACAAAGGGGTTGAAAAAATAAAGCTCGTTTCGGAAGACCTCGGAGCATATGGTCATGACACTAATAAAACCATCGTGCAACTATTAGAAAAAATTGTTCGCAGCGATATGAATTTCGAGCTATACTTAGACAATTTAAACCCAAACTGGCTTTTTCGGTATAAGTGTGAATTGATGGAATTGTTCTGCTCAAGCAAGATAGTAAAGAAGTTTTCCATACCCATCCAGTCTGGATCTGATCGCATCCTCAGGCTGATGGGGAGAGGATACGCGATTGCTGATCTTAAAGCAATTATTGATGATCTTTATCAAGCTTTTCCTAAGGTTAAGATATGCACAGATTTTATTGTTGGCTTTCCATCAGAGACAGATTACGAGTTCGAAGAAACCAGACATATTCTAAATGAATATCCTTACCACTTTCTTGAGATATTCACCTATGAGGATCGTCCTGGTACAAAAGCGTCGAATTTTGCACATAAGCTTTCTGAAACTGTAAAAGAAGAAAGACGACAGATACTCTTCAAGGATTTTCTTAGGCAGTTTTTGAAATCAAACGATATAAAAAACGTTGAAGAACTCAAGCATTTAATGGAAGTCCGTAAAGGATTGCCGGTTCATTATAATTTGCCTACTTAGTTAGTCGCAGCAAATGGATAAATATTCGATTAGTGTTTTTAAGCGAGGAGGGAATTGTGAAACAATGATGGCCATTAATTTTAAGACGATGTTGTTCTTTCATCTTAAATGGTTAAAAAGCAAAAACAGAAAGGACTATAGCTATGGACATGCAACAAAAATTAAGGAAGTTTCTTATGCAAAACAATGAAATATTAGATAAATTTGAGCAATCCGTTCTTGCTGTACTTAAAGAAGGTGGCTGGGAGCAGGCAGAGGCAGACTCTGCGATTGCATGTATAAAAGACGCACTTGGTATAAAGGTCGCCGTGCACTCAGGAGTGTAAGTTTGAATTGTGTCTGGAGAGCCCTGACTTATTGCAGGTTCCTGCGACATTGCGGAAATCGTCTTGCATGTGATATGGTGCGCTCATTCAACAATAAGCGCAGTGTTATTTTAAACAATGGAAAATAAGGAGGAATCAAATGAATCGATGGTTTTTACGTGCCAGCACCTATTTATGTCTCATTATGTTGGCTTTCACCTTTTCACTATATGCCCCAGAATCTTTGTTAGCTGCCGAAAAAAAACCAAAAGATATCAAAATATCTGTGAACCTCTTCGTTCATCATCCGAATATTGAAGCCGTCTACAAAGGTTTCAAAGAAGTTGTTGAAAACTGGGCACGTGAGGAAAATCGAACTATTCGATACGATCTCCAAAATGCCATGGGGGATGTTTCCATTGCTAACCAGATAGCCCGAAAGCAGGCCGCGGAAAAGCCTAGCCTCATTATGGCAGTGGGAACTCCATCCGTACAGGCTTCCAAAAGGGCCACATCAAAGATTCCCATCATATTCGGAGCGATGACCGATCCCGTTTCAGCGGGAGTCGTGAAATCCATGGAGGCGCCGGATACCAATTGCACAGGCACCAGCGACATCGGACCATACGACAAACAACTGGAGCTGATAAGAAATCTTTTCCCAAATGCCAAGGTTATAGGAGTTATACGCAATCCGGGGGAAGCGAATAGTGTGGCTTCAATGAGAATTATTGATAAATTGTTAATCAAGTGGAGATTTTTAAAAGTTGAAGCCCCTGTCTCAAACACCGCCGAAGTTCTTCCTGCCGCACAGGCCTTAGTCGGGAGATGTGACATATTTTATATGCCGGCTGATAATACGGTCCTTTCGGCTTTAAGTGCAGTAGTTAATGTTGCACGAGCAAATAAAATACCTTTGTTTGTTGGTGATGAGGGAAGCGTCGAAATGGGAGCGGCAGCCACGATCGGAATTGATTACTTGCAACTGGGGCGCGCCACGGGAGAAATTGCCGTGAAGGTATTGAAAGGCACGCCCCCTGGTTCAATCCCTGTTGCCTTTGGGACAGCAACGCGTTTGGTTGTCAATTTAGAAGCTGCGAGACAACAAGGTGTTAATTTTCCACCTGCGCTTCTTGAAAAAGCGAAGGTGGTTAAACAATGATTGGTGCCGTAGATGCAACCCTCCAGATAGCCTTTTTGTACGCTATTCAGGCAATAGCTGTGGCTGTCGCTTTTCGTGTGATCGGATTTCCAGACCTAACACCTGATGGGTCTTTTATTTTGGGTGCTTCTGTTTCAGGTGTGCTTCTCCTAGCTGGATTTCCCAGTTGGACCGCTATGTTTATCTCCGTTGGTGTTGGAGCGCTCGCCGGGACACTGACGGCTCTTTTGCACACCAGACTCCGCGTATCAATGCTACTCAGTGGTATACTGATGACGCTCATTCTGTATTCAGTTTCTTTGCGGGTAATGGGCACATCAAATTTATCCTTAATGAATATAAACAATTTTCTAAGCACACTGGTAACGCAAAGTGGTAGCCTGCTTCCCCTTTGTGTAACAGCGATAGCTTGCCTTGCTGTATATTTGTTGGTATTAGCTCTTCTCAGTACACAGGCAGGTCTCAGACTGCGCGCAACTGGTGATTCTTCGACGGCCTTAGAATTGCGAGGTCTTCCTCGCGAGACCAATTATATTTGGGGGCTTGCCGCAGTAAATGGTTTGGCTGGTTTGGCAGGATCATTAATTGCCCAATATCAGGGTTTTGTTGATGTTTCAATGGGAGGCGGTCTGGTAATTATCGCTCTTGCTGCAATGGTGATGGGAGAAACGCTTATTCGTCCTGAACGAGTATCAAGCCTGATAATTGCTCCAGTAGTCGGTATGGTAATATATCAGGGCATTATAGCTGTCGCTCTACGATTAGGCCTTACCCCGGCAGACCTCAAAGTGACGACGGCGATACTAGCACTTATTTTTATTGCTATGGACAGGTTAAGAAGTCAATATGGATCAATCACAAGGCAAATCGGAAATCGAAGCATATAGCCCTGGCAATCGAAACGGCTGCGCTATAAGTGTACAAAACATTACCTTTGCATACCGCTTACAGGGCGGTGTGCGATTTGATGTTCTCAAAGAAACAACCTTTACCATTCCATATGGACAAATTTTGGGATTGGTTGGCAGGAACGCTTCAGGGAAGTCAACCCTTTTGAGCATCCTTCGCGGCTTTCTCGTGCCACAGTCGGGGGATGTGCATATAGGATCTGCAGTTGTCTCGACGAAGGGACGCTTGGTGAATCTTCCTAAGGTTTCTCTTATAACACAAAGGTCCGATGCTGGATTGGCGCCGACAATGACAGTCTTTGAAAATTACGTGTTGACTTTGGGCAATGGCGTAACAGGTCTGACGTGGGCATATTCAAGGCATATGAAAGATCAATGCCGGAGCCTTCTTTGCAAAGCAGAAATGGGTTTGGAAGATAAAATTAATGAACAGGTAAGATTCCTGTCCGGAGGACAACAGCAGGCGCTTTCCGTCCTATTAGCCATTGAATACCCTGAAGCAGTTTTACTTCTTGACGAGCCCACTGCCGCGTTAGACGCATTCGCTGGGAAAAGAGTTCTTGATATGGCACTCTCGGAAATGAAATTGAAAAAAGGTGCTGTTATACTCGTCTCTCACAGGGTACGGGATATAGCTGAGCGATGTGAAAGAATATTAGTTCTGCAAGGAGGTATGGTTACTTCTGACTTGGATAATGCAGATTTCCATCTTAAAGAAGGTGACCTTATGCACATGATAGAATAATAGGATAGCAGACATGAACAATGTGAAAGGCCTATTATCTATAAATTTATCATGAATGAATCTGTTTCATATCTTGCTCAGATCCTTTGAATATATTAAATAAATAATCTAAATTGAAATACAATAACAATATTCATTTTGAATGCTATCTGACAAGGATGAAGCTATGAAAAAGTCAAGCACTGTCTCTCATAAAGTGAATAGTCAAGATCTAATAGGCCCATTTTCACCTTTTACACTTGCATTACAGAATATTCGAAACAAGTTATTAACTCGGCAAGATAATGAAAATATAAATTTAATTGATGAAGAAACCGTTGATTTAGAATATCTTGAACACATCATTTCGCTTTCCATTCCACTATTGAATAACGACAAGATTGCAGCTGCATGCGTTCAATTTCCTATAGCTGCCTGCTGGCGAAAGAATCAACCTAAACCACAGATTCGATTTGCAGGCCAATTTGATCGTTCAAACATAAAGGTAACTAAACTTACAGATATTTCCAACACAATAGAAAAATATATTATTACAAATAAAAAAAGTTCAGTTAAAGGCGTTAAATCTGTGCGTCTGGGCAATATTATCGATAAATTCAATATTGCTGAAACACAATATCCGCAAAACCTCCGTCAAATATGTGGTTGTTTTACAAGTCATTGGGATGATGCCGTCTTTTATATCTTTCTTTCCTGTCAGCCTATTGAGGCATCCAAGTATTGCCATCTCAATAAATATCTTCACAACGAGGTAATATGTAGCATAGCGCAAGATAAAAAAAGAAATAAATCTGTTGATAGTCTTCTGAACTCTTGCTGTGGCAATGTAATAGAAGTCTTCAGGAATTATTTTCTTTCTAATAACGTACGTTGTGATCTGGATAGAATATCTCGTGAGATTCATAACGTCTCTCCCATTATTATCGATGAAAAACACATTCAAAGTCAATATGACCATGTCATAAAAGGTTATCCTATACTGCGCGAAACACTCTCAAATATTCAAGAAGATGCTGTTAAACTAGTCGATCCGCGAACTTCCGGAAGTTGCGATACGAAATCCTTTGCAGAGAAGCTGAGACGGGCTTTTAGTATGGTATTCGTAATGCCAGGTTTAACAAAAGTAACAAAAAAAGATCCGGAATTATGTTTCCGATATATGCTAACGCATAAACAAATTCAGTTCCTTAAAAATATGAAATCTGATGATTTGAAACACGCTATTGCTCTCTCAAAGGAAACGTCTCTTACATCACTTGTGAATGAAATTAAGAATCATGATTTCACTAATATTTATGAACCTAAGGATTTTAAAGATATTGCCACTGCTCTGATTAACTTCATAGGAATTGATAAGGGCGGTTATGTTATTCAAAAGAAGCCTTATTTAATAGCAGAAGAGCTCCTAAGAAACGCAATATTTTCCGATTATACGTTTCAAGATTCTTCAATAAGCAATCTTTTAGATTATATGTGCAAGTCAGATTTGGCAACATACGTCTCTGAAGACGCCATCATAAAGTATAGTCAAACTTTTCTCCTCGATGAGGTAATAAAGAATAAGAATCCAGAAATAATGCCGAGCATGATTAATCATCCCTTTTCTAAACTAGAGCAGTGCCGAACAATTAACCTAATAAATGCATTCAATTCAAATTACAAGAATGATAATATTTTATACCCAGCCAGTTTGAATTTACTTGAATCATTATTCTTACATTCACCGCTATACCTTAATCCAATATATAAGTATCAAGTTCCAATATTGCTCTGTGCCTTTGACGCTAATTTTTATTCCGGGCATTGGCAAACATTGAAAGGAATGATTGAATCACACAAAGATGGGATTTTTTCCGAGATTATCGGGCATGAGCAAAACGAAGCTAAACAGTTCTTTGATAAGAGTAAAAATATAACGTCTTTGAGTAAAACTAAGGCAGCAAAAGATTTTGCCGAAAGGATAAGTTATCTAGCATTACGTTTTTGTCCCAATTTGGACAATATAAACGAAACTGCTTTCAGGCCAAAAATTATGAAGGATAGAGCAGATTGTGAAATTATCGAACTACCCGATAAACACAAAGATGGCACAATTCGACTCCCTAGTTTGAGTAAAGCAGTACACCTGGACAAAAATATTTCTAATCCTTCTATCTCTGCGCAGCGACATTGGAAAAATTATATCAATATGTACCTTGATGATTTTCATGGTGTATGGCGCAATGCTGAATCTGCAGCAGACAAAAAAAACAAGATACTGCTTCATGCTACAAAAGCGGCGGTGGCTGCCATTATGGGAAGAAATATGGCTCATAACATCAGTTCTCATGTTTTGTCATATTGGGCAAATTACTTAGATAATAATTACATAGAATCATACAAATCAAAAGAAAGAGACAAAAAAGTATCTAAGATGCTTGATTGCATCTTGTCAATACCTTCTAAGGATATCTCGGAATATTTCGAGGATCAGTCTTTTGTGCTTGCAGAGTCAGCGACTCTTATTATGTATCTCAAGCAGCGTATGGATTTCATAGCTGAAATTACCACAACAATGCCATCATGGGAAAAAAGTTTTAGTATTGCTGACCTTATTAGTGACTTCCAGAAGCAATTTGCTGTTCTGGATAACATCACACGATCTGAAGGTTTTTGTTATTCGTTTGATGAATATAAAGGAATTGGGTGTAAGAATGAACGTTTAATTCAGTGTTTGAAAGGTACTTCCGTAAAATCACTTCGACAAAATAATTGCGATGATTGCAAAAGACTTCCTCCCAAACTCACGGGAAATTATGCAAAACAACCTGAACCATTAAAGATTGAATTCGAAGAAAAAGAAAATATTAATGTATCTATTCCGCATGGACTTGTTGGGCGGCATGCATTTTACTCGATCCTTGAGAATTTTATCAGAAACAGCGCCAAACATGGCGGCAAAATACTGCGGGACAAAATTATAGCAGCGCGTCTAAAAAATACAGAAAATATAAAGCAATCTAAGAATTCTATAAGTGGAGCGAAGGAAGAACCGAGCGCCCTGATCTTTAATATTAATGTTGAAAATGCTCCTGATAATCCGGATTACTGGGCAGTGTCCATAAGCGACAATGTGGGCAACTGCAATCATATTCTGGATAAGAAGAAGGGTATAAGGGTTATAGATAAACTGAATAGTGCTCTTGAAGACAATAAATATGTAAATGATGATGGGCAGGTGGAAAGGTTTAACTGGGGGATGAAGGAGATAAAGATTTCTGGAAACTTTCTGCGAAAGAATGATGTCTCAACGTTATTACATAACCAGAAACCACCTCTCGCAATACTGCATTGTTACAATAATTGCAGAACTAAAAAGCAGTGTAAGATGGCGCAGAATCAAAGTGTCAGCATGACAATATACCTGAGAAAAGTAAAAGAAGTTTGTATCATTGTTGGAAATGGTACAAAAACAGATAAACTCGAAAATATTGATCAAGGAATAAGCTGTTACCAATTAAAGGATATAATAAATAAACTAATAAAAGGTGAAACAATTTCTCACAGGTTCATTTTATTTTATCAAATGAATATCAATGACACGGTTGCATTTATAAAAAAATACCGGGATCAGATTCCCTACCGCATGGTCTTATTACCAGAAGAGAAAAATATTAGCGGCTTTAATGATTGGATGGAATTTTACAGGCCTATTATTATAAATGAATTAAACATCGATAATATTAAAAGCAACACACAATCTTTCATTTCTGACCTTTACAAAATGTATGTCGAAGGGAAATTCGGTAATGATGCAATGATCGTCATCCGTGATGATAATGTCGAAGATCAATGGCAATCCTCTGAATATACTATATTGCACCGTAATTGTAATTCTATGTGTAATAATATTATTGTTTTTGATAATCATGGTAAATTTATGGATACATTTTACAATAAGTCAGTTTATTATCAAAAAACATCAGGTTCTACCTCTTTTGGTAAATTAATTGAGGCGGTACCAAGTGATGATTCTCAAAAAATATTAACATTGATAGAACTACGTGAATCAGCGCTTACAAAAGTTATGATTATCGATGAGCGGATCTGGAAAAATTCACAAAGGGAAGAGGAAACTAGTGAAGCAATTATAAATGAATCAGTAGAATATGTTCAGTATCTCAAGGGTATGGGCATCACCATAATTCCTGTTGACGATGACCGCATTACGGATGAAGAGGCTAACAAGCTGGGTGATAAAGAATCTTATAAAGATATTCAATTTATAATCATTCATCGTGGAATAATAGAAAAAATGGAAAAAATGGGAGTGCACTTATTAGAAAAAATCATGAAAAGAGAAAAATTTCCTTTTATACTCATAGATTCCGGCAGGGGTGAGCCGGAAAAAGGGATTTTAAAGGATGGCACGCGTTACATAGCTATAAGTGCTATTGAACAATTTATTCAGGAAGGCGACAAGTATTCACTTGTTCAAACATTATACTCTGTAAGGAGGATGCTAAAAAATGACTGAAAAGTGCATAAGCGATCATCTTATTATTGAGATAAGTGATGCAAGAAGCGTAGGAAAAAAAGATGCAGTGAAAATAAAAGAATTATTGGATATGGATAAATTTGATGAATTTTATACAAATGGGGATGTTGTTGGTAATGAAGAAATTGATTCATATAACTTCGCATTTCTTCATCAAGGACTAACTTCATTAAATGTCCTAATTGAAAAAATTATTAATAAAAACAGAAGCAAGAAAATTCTTTTTGCTATTCATAATACCGGTAATCCTATAAGGACTGTTAATGACGTAATCGGCAATACCTACAAGAAAAAAGATTTCAGTCATGAAAGTGATTATCCAGTTTGGTCTGATGGTTTGCAACCTCTGATAAATAGCATTAAAAATCAAGAGGAATATAATAAATATTTCAGAATCGTCTGCGATTTAATTTATTCGCCTTTGAATGAGGCAATGGAGCTTCGTACTCAATTGTTGACTCCTCTTGTAGCCCTTGATTGGATTACACAGATGTCTGCACCCAAGAACAATATTAAAATTAATGACCAGAATGCAATAAGTGAGACAAAAAAAGCTGCGATTAAAGCATTCAATGAAAGCATACCTGAAAAACAAGATTCAGATATATTGAAATACATTTTTGTAATCAAAGAATTCGAAAAAATAAGAAAAGACGTATCGGAAAATGATGGTGCAATATCTCACGAAGACTTGAAGAACTTTGCCTCTGCCATTGAGGCTCATATTGAGCAGATGTAAGAATAATCGAGATAAAGGTAACGATTGATATATCAAAATACTAAAGGTAATATTAATATCTATTTAAATATTTTTCGCTTAACAAAAGGCTTCCCAATTCATGTTAAGAAGTCTGTCAAACATTGGAATATGAAGCGATGACTAACTTAATACAAGAAATAATTTATAAAATTAATCCAGCATATAGGAAATTGAAAATCGTTACAGTTGATGAAGCCTGCCACGAGACCGAAAGGATATCAAATAGTATGGAGCATGTCGTGGAATCGCGTATGCATGGAGATCGACAGCCCGTTGTGATTTATGGATTTGATTCTCTGGAGAGAGTAAAGAAACGTCAATACGGAAGTATTATGAATGAAGAAGGGATATTCTATTTACAACTCCCGATACGAGTAGAGCAGGTATGTTCTATCCTGGACAAGGCTATAAATTATAGACAGAGCAAAACAGAAAAGATAATCCTTCAGGGCACTAAACGAATTTATGCCATAGAAACAATCCGCGCATTTAAACATCGCTGCGATAACCTCTGGATGTCCATGCAATCTGATCTCAGTATACATATAGCAGCTCCTCAAAAGATAGAAATGGTTGCAGTAGACCAGTTTCTACAATTGTCATACATTGAAAAATTCGCAAAAGAATACGAGGATGACATAAATAATATTGCATCACGAGTTTGTCTAAAAAGGGCAAGCCAGATTCCAAAACTTTTTTCAAGTCTTATTAAAATTACAAATAAATATAAAAAAGGTTCTTTATTGCCAGTTACGAAAGAAACATTAACAGACTTGTCTGCATGTATAAAAAAAATAAAAACAATATCAGAAATCTTATCAGCTGCGAAGGAGATGACAGGGCATGTCTAAAAAAGTTCTTTATATAGATGACGAATTGGAATTATGGGAAAGGAAAATGCGAGAACAATTATCCGCTTTCGGGTTTGAAATTATGGGTGAGCTTGAACCTGACAATGCTTTAAAATGCATTAAAAGCTATAAACCAGATGTTGTGCTTTTAGATATCCTCTTCCCTGAGGGGGATCTCGGAAAAATAGCTCTCAGAGAAATCAAAAAGCAACACCCCTCTTTGCCTGTAGTTATGATTACAAGCATTGCAGATAAAGATGATTATAATGCCGAAAAATATGCACAAGCTGATTTTCGATATTCAAAAAAGGCTCTGGCTGCTGGGGATTATGCAGATTTGGCTCAAACACTAAATCAGGCAATTGAAAAATGTAAAAATAAGACTTTACAGGAAGGAATTGCAGCTCAAATTGCCCTATATGGATTTGTTGTAGGATCATCACCCGAAATGACAAGTATAGCTGATACGATTAATATAATAGCAGCCACTGATAGTGCTGCAATTGTGCTAATAACCGGTGAATCTGGCACGGGTAAGGAACGGGTGGCTCGTGCCATACACAATTTAAGCAAACGAAAGGATAAACCCTTTATTCCGATTGTCTGCGCAGCTATGCCAGGAGAACTTCTTGAGAGCGAATTGTTTGGCCATGAAAGGGGTGCTTTTACCGGCGCTACAGAGATGAAAAGGGGCAAATTTGAAATTGCTGAAGAAGGTACAATATTTCTTGATGAGGTTGCAGAAATTCCACCTAAAACACAAGTAAAGCTACTGCGATTTTTACAAGAGAAAACTTTTGAAAGGGTGGGTGGACGACAAACATTTACTTCTAAGGCTAGCATTTTGGCGGCTACCAACAGAGATCTGAAAAAGGATGTTAAACAGGGTACATTTAGGGAAGATTTATTTTTTAGGCTACATGTAATAAATATTCATTTGCCACCGCTTCGAGAACGAAAAGAAGACATTGAAGCATTATTTAAATATTTCGTTGAAAAAGCGAATCAACAGATAAACAGAAAAAAATTGAATGACCTTCGGGATGATGTCCATCTGCTTTTCAAAAATTATTCCTGGCCGGGTAACATCAGGGAAATGGAAAATGTCATTATACGAGCGGTCACTCTAGCGCAGGACACTATCCTTCAACCGACGAATTTCCCTGAGTTGGCCAAAAATGATTCAAGCTCTACAAATGGATTATCAAATATTGCTAATATTGTTGATCAAATTATGAAAGGAAATCTTACATGGGATACTTTAAAAGCCAATTATGGTGCAAAAGGTCCAATTCGTAAGGAAGTACTTATTGCCCTGCAAAAGCGTTGGGAGCAAGATCACAAAAGGCGTCCAACCTCTCAGGAATTGGCAGATTTGTTGAAAACAAGTTATAATAACATACGGCGGATACTCTCTGAATATAAAATAAAAAAAAATAGTCATTAAGCAATCTCTCAATATTAGTTACGAGGTTTATGGGTATGAGTCTATTTTTATTAGACGATGTATTGAAAATTATATACAATTCGGAAAATGAAATTAAACTAATTAATATAGATGATATTAGTAGAAATTCCAAAAGTATAAGTGATGAAATACTCCACGTCCGTTTAGGTCAAAATGGGAATAAACCATATAATGGTCCTATTATTATTTATGGATTTGATTCTCTTGAATATTTTATCCGATATGAAAAAAATCAAAATCCTTTGCTTTTAGTTAGTCCGGGTGTTTTTTATTTTAAAATACCATGCGATATAAGTATTATTTATTCTACTTTAGAAAAAGCAAAGAATTTCGCTATTCCCCCAGAACAATTTCATGAATTATTGAAGGAGTATCTCATAGATAATAGAGCAAAGCGCGTTGAATCAGTATGGGCTCATAAGTTGGGCAATTTTTTTGGTTCAGAAAAATTATTATATGGCGCATACCTAGGAGGTGCTATTAAGAATTGGGATTATTTCTGTTCATCATTGGAAGTGATCAGAAATGATCAAAAAAAATATTTAAGTGATTTAACGAACGATCAGGAATTTTCTATTTATCATTTCTCAGAAGCTATGAAATTTTCGCCCATTGCAGAAGATAGACCCTTAAACGCACCGTTATCTGGAAAAATTTTATATATCGATGATCATGCACATCTGGGATGGGCGAACGCCATTACCATTGCATTAGGTGGTCCGATACTCTCTTCCGAAAACGAGCTTAAAGATAACATCTTGTTTGAAAAGAAAATAAATATTGATCAATCCATTGAAGTCTGGTCTTTTTACCCGCAAATAACAGAGAATTTATTTCTAGAGCAAATTAATAAATTTATTAAATGTGAGAATCTTGATTATTTTGATGCTATTATTCTTGATCTAAGACTTCAGTCAATAAATGATGAGAAAGAAAAGAACTTAGATGAGATTTCCGGAAACAAATTACTAAAATCAATAAGAGAAGTAAACCCATTAATCCCAGTTTTAATGCTAACAGCGTCACGCAAGGCCAGAAATATGCAGAGGCTTTTCGATCATGGCGCAGACGGATACTTTATCAAAGAGATAACAGAAGAAAATAGATCAAACGGCGGTAAAGAAGAGATTGTTAAATATTACAATGAATTTCGAGAAATAATGGAATGGGTTTTAAGTAAATCTTATCTGGGCGCAGCATGGCCTGTTATAAAGGATATTGAAACAACAATAACTGATGAAGAAGGTATTTATTTAAGAAAAAGCGTTGCGCTTCTCAAAAAAAGGCCTTTTGTTTTCGAGAAAGATGTTTTGTTGTTTTCAGTGCTTGATGAAGCAATTTTGAATTTGAATATGATTAATGAAAATAGGGTAAAAAATGATAAAGAATCTCTTGATGCTGGTTATCTTATTAAAGCTTTAAGAAATTTTGCCGCACATCCGAAAGGTGATCATATTGAAGAAGATGATGCAAAAATTTGTTTATACTTATTATTTAGAATTGTAAGTAATAGTAATATTTTTACATCATTTGTGAAAAAAGCTTTTGGAGATATAGAAATAATCGACATACAAAAAATTTTAACAGAAAGTTATGCAAGATTGGCACATGTAATAAATGATAATTTTATCAAAACAGTTTTCATTCTTCCCGATAATCTATTTCCAGATGCAAAAGAAAATTTAGGTGAAGAGCTTAATGCGATTGGGAAAATATATTATCATTATCTTCTTTTCTTATGTCGTTTGATGCATAATAATTATTTCAGGTTTCGTAATAAAACATCAAAATTATTTTTTGATTCAGATTATATGCTCATTTCATATATTTATCATAAAATTGAGAAATTAAAATCTGTAGAAATACCAGGAAACTATGTACTGAAACTCCATAGAAAAGGAAATTCTTGGGAAGGCTACATAGAATATGAGATGGATTCAATATTTATAAAGTATAATATGCTTGATGATAATCTTAAAAATGATCTAAGAAATGAATCTTCACAAAAAACAACAAAAAAAGTTACTTTACATCTAAGCATGAATGGACCAATTATTACAAAATCAAAATAGATAGAAACTTCCGTTTGTTCTTACAACAATGAAACATAATTATTAATCTTTAAGTAACACATTTCCAGTATGCGATGATTGAAACATTAATATGTAAGGACTCTGTCACACTTTCCGTTATAGATATATATTAAGAATCCATCCCCCCATTTTTCTACTATTCGAAATACCTTTAAAAATCATCATTATTTTAGTTGGCACGGTAAATGCTTTAGGTAAAGTCAACATCGAAAGTAATCTAAAAATTTTATAGCCTCGAATCGAAAATTTTACCTTCGTAATAGAGGCATGAAACCCGGGAATAATATGCGGGTCAACGGTGGATAGGTTTGTTTGAAGGTGTATCGTTAATTAACCAATACAAAAAGGAGGTGCATCATGGGGAAAGCAGCAAGAAGACGCGAGGCATACCAGAAAAAAAATCTTGTGGCTTTTTCGTATGATGCTCCACAAATTTTTGTCGAACAATGGGATATGCGTCTGGAATCCTGGTTGATCGAAGTGCGCAAGTTAGCCGCCAAATGGCGGAACAATGAAGCTTCACACAAGAGGGCTTTTGAAATTCTGGACAAGGCATTTGATGTGCTTGGTTGCTGTGAACCTAAAGTTGCAGCTTCCGTCGAAAAACGCAGTTATGAAGAATTATGTAATGCGTGCAGCATAGCAGTGGCAGAGTCTATCGATTCACGTCTATATAGATTATCAAATATTAATTCTTTTAAATATAAGTCAATAAAAGGCAGAGGACCATCTGGGATTAAACCCAGTACATAATGTTTTGCACTGTAATGAAATACTTTGCGTAATAAATACAGCAAACGATAGCTGCCAGATGATGAATCTGGCTTTTTTATTGCCTGAAAGGAGGATAAACCCATGGGTATGCTTCTCAGCCTGATACCACAGGAGCTTTGGATACTAGTCTTGGTCGGTACAGCCTTCGGCGTGATTTTGGGCATAGTTCCGAGGGGCGCTATAGTCAGCGTCATATTAATCATGCTCGTTTTGTCCATTGTCGGACCGATAATTGGTTCTTTCATTAGCTCACTTCCCTGGTGGATATCGACGATACTCACAATATTATTTGGGCTGACAGTTATCAGTTGGCTAATTACCCTGATCTTCGGAAAGCGTACAGGGGGTCATCTTTCAGCACTTATTATTCACGACATTATCTTGGCACCATTCAGGTTTCTCGGATTTCTTTTTGGGAGGCGATAGAAGTGGTCTCTGTTAGAACGATATTGGCAATCTTATGCTGCTTGCTTATCGGGATGATACCTGAAGTTGCAAATGCGAAATTTCTGGTGCATGCCACGAGAAGGGCGTTTGTTCCAAAGATAATGAAGAATGATTTTAGTAAATATAAAATGAAACCGACCGCAAGAATAGGCAGAAAAGAATATTTCGGAGGCAATGTCAAGACAGCGATCAAAGAGAAACCTAGGGCGGATGTTGCAATCCTCTTCAGGAAAAGCCGCACATTTAATAAGCGAATCCTTGATACAACACGCATGAGCAATAATAAGTTGAGGGTAATCTCAGGCATAAAAGACATGAGGGGCAAAGTTAAGAATGGCGTGTTAGGGCCGAAGATAGGGCACAGGATCGGCAACTATGCAAATAGAAATAAGCTGATAGTGAAGTATAATTCGGCGCGATATAGTCGTGGCATTAACTATGCAATACCTTCCAAATTATACAGGGAACATCCAAGAATCGTTAGACCGGTTAAATCATTGAATTTGAGATGATGGGACCTTTGATAAATATAAAAACCATTCTGAGAAAGGGGATGTAGGTCATGAATAGTTTCTTCGAAGTGTTCAAGAGGGCATTATGGGTACTATTGCAGCTCGCTATACTTATTGGCCTACTTTGCTGCACTGCTTGGCTGATCTATACCAACTTCACCGCTCTTAAAGTCAGCTTCGAACTGGCAAAATATGACGGCACACCAGTAGGGGAAGACCTACTTACGGGACCGATTTGGGAATCACTGGGACTTTACGAGCTTACGCAGTCTCACATGTTTGCGGCGGCAATCGCTCTCTTTGTCGGTCTTTTCTCCGCTATAGCGTTTCATCATATATATATATCGGTTAGACTTCTACTGGAAAAGCGCGAATATGCAAAGAACGGCGATATGGCATCATTGGAACAGGTAAATATGGCTATTATCAGACATCTTGTTATGCTCGGTCTTGTGCTGATTCCTCTTGTTCCGGTTGCCTACTGGGACCTTCTTTTGTTCCGATTCAGGACTGCTGCACCTATTTTAGGGATGGAGGACAACGCAATTGCAATGAAGGATTGGCCCCTCCTCATGCAACAGCATGGCGATCTATTTGCGATGTCTTTGGCACAGTTTGGAGCTTGGGCTTATATATTCCTCGTAGCAGGTGCTGGCCTTGCAATAGAACTTTGGCTCAACTATGTGAGAGAGGCGTTGGTCAGACTAGGTACTGCGATTCAAGCCTGGAGTGATTATCTCACTGGGACAGAAAACACCGAAGCTACAAAGACACCACAAGAAGGACATGTGGAAGACCTAAACACCGTTCAGGCAACGCAGGAGGTTTCGGGCACATTTGACAGCGGCATCAATCAAGCGACAAAGGCCAGTGAACAGACTGGCGAAAATCATCAGACGATGACAACTGAAAATTCCGGACAGGGTGCCGAGAATATCGAATGGCCGGAAAGAGATACTTTGAAGCCGAACTATACGAGCACCTCTATGGAAGATCAGGGCAGCGATGAAGAAGTTACCGTCTACGGCGGCAGTCCCGGTGAGAAAATTAGCTTTGCTGTCGCTGCCGCTGATCCTGAGAATTACTACATCGATGAAATGCGCAGGATTTGGAAACGTACCTTCAGAGTTGATGCAAATGAAGGCGAGCCTGCCGCTGCAGCGGCATAGGCTGCAGGAATATGTGCGACTTACAAACAAAGGAGGACAAGATGAAAGTAGCAAAGTTGATATCCATGGTGATGATTATGGCAATAGTGACGATGGTTGCTCAGGTCAGCTTTGCAGAAAAAAGGGTACGGCCCTTTAACAGGATAGTGGTCATGCTCGATGCAAGCGGCAGCTTTAAAGAGCGCAGGATGGAGGCTGTACAGAAGGCAAGCGAACTAATAGATAAGATATCTAATACAAAATCGAAGCGTTACGAAGGTAAAGACGAAGTAATATTGATATCTCTCGATTCCATCCCTGAGACGATTTGGTCCGGTACCAAGGAAGAATTGAAGAACTTATCTTCACAACAGTGGAAACAAAGATTCGAAGCGCGGAATGATTACCAATATTGCACAGACATAGAAAACGGTTTTATCCTCGCCAGCCAGGAACTACACAAGAACCCGCAGGCGACCAACCTATACCTTTTTGCTTTCACTGACCTCATTAATGAACCACCAGCAGGCTCGGCAACCAAGTGTCAGCAGGTGACATTGCCATCGCTCCCCTCAGATGATTTTCCTTGGGATACCTTCGCTGATATTGAGACACATGTATTGTGGGTACCCATCAATCAGAAGCAGGCGTGGTTTGAGGCGGTCAATGCCGCAAAGCTGGGGGACATTTTCCATATCCATAGCCAATCTGAATCTAACGCAATCGAGCTGACACCACCCCCCAAAGCGCGCCATATTATGACAGAGGAGGAAAGGGAAGCAGGGAAAACGAAGATTCAGAGCATCGCCAAAGGAATCGGTAATTTCGCAATGTATGGGATCGGATTGATTCTACTCGTTCTCGTAGGTGGTATGGTGATGACAGGATTAGCTAAGAAGAAAGTAAACAGGACTAGGAGGTAGAGACCATGCAGAGCAATAATACATCAAAAGAAATCAGCCGTATCATTGCATCGAGCTCCAATAATAGGGTGATCCGTGTCGGTATCCTCACCACCCGTGACAGGGAACACGCACTCAATATTATCAGGGATACAGCAGTTACTGAAAAAAAAGATCTCTACCATTACACCGTTGCATCTCGGCGCAAATGGAATCAGAAACAATTCAAGTATGAGGCAGCCGGTGGAAGCTCTCAGGACCCGGCAGAGCTCCTTAGGTCGGCTCAGAATATACGTGGCGGGGCTGTCGTGGTGATTGAGGATCTTCTAAATACTCTGTGCGACAGAAACGGTGACAAGAACGCTCGCACCCAGCTTTGTGCAATGCTTTCACCAGAAAAGCCCAATGATGGAACAGTCATTGTGTTTCTTGAGCCGCCGGAATCACAATCAAACATCCCCTCAATACTTGAAAGCGCTTTTTTCAAGCTCTCTATTCCCATGCCAAACAGACAGGAGATACAGGATATTGCTTTTAGAGAGGTGACCGCTGTGCTCACAGAAACAGGGCAACCAAATGCAATGCTCGCGCAGGAATGGACGCGGGACTTGACCCCTGAGCTAACCGGTCTCACGCGTACCGCGGCCTGTTTTGGCATAAGGGATTCTCTTGCCCTGAACAAAACAGATTTCAAGGGGGCTAAAAGGTACCTTGCGGAAAGGAAAAAGATTCATCTTACCACCGAACTGGCCATGGATATCCTAGACAGCCGTTTTTCAGAACTTCCCATTGGCATGGACAATGTCTACGGGTATCTTGAAATCAATAAAGAAAGAATCTGTGAAACGGGTAAAGACAGGGCAAAAGGAATTCTCCTGCTGGGCCCTCCAGGTACAGGAAAGACCATGTTCGCCAAGGCAGCGGGAGCCATTCTCAACCTACCAGTGGTTGAGTTCAGGATTTCCGCCCTTATGAATTCTCTTTTGGGAGAGACGGAGAGAAGATTCGACCAAGCGTTCCAGACCCTCGAGGCTATGGCTCCAAATGTGGTGTTCATTGACGAGTTTGAAAAGGCCTTTGGTCAATCGGGCACGGAAAACGACGGTGGCACCATGAAGAGAACAACGGGAAGGCTTCTGAGTTGGCTTTCCGATAACCCGCAACCGAATTTCATCATTGCCACATCAAACAATATCTCCCGCATGGGAGAACTGGGGGATGCTATGCTACGGTCAGGTAGATTTGACAAATTGTTCTTTGTGGATGTTCCTAACCGGGAGGCAAGAAAGCAGATACTCAATAGTCTACTCAAAGGCAAAATGGAAGATATCGAGGCCGATGTTACCAAAGTCGCGGAGGAAACAGCTAAGTTCACCGGGGCTGATCTAAGGGCGGTGGTAAATGAGGCTCTAATGCTGGCAAGGTATATGAAAACACCTTTGACACTCGAACTTCTGCTGAAAGCGATCAAGAAAAAGACCCTGAAGATACAAGCCATATATGACAGGTTCAATGAACTGAGGCAATTTGCAGAGTATGATTGTGAACCTGCCGGACCCCAATCGGAAATTTGAGGAATCAAAAACCTAGTAAAGGAGGGCTTATGT